>Ga0310125_10000021_pt1 | contig 63033 bp, 50 predicted proteins | sample CB11b_Tmax_Bot8__FD_203508 | JGI IMG/M metagenome (GOLD analysis project Ga0310125, IMG submission 203508) | Marine microbial communities from Western Arctic Ocean, Canada - CB11b_Tmax_Bot8 | ecosystem: Environmental > Aquatic > Marine > Oceanic | place: Canada: Western Arctic Ocean | collected... | reverse complement strand
TGTTTGATTCGGTTCACGCTGCCAGAAAGCTGTTCTGGACCCCCCTGTTGTGCCTCCTTCAGTACCTCCAACCCATAAAAAAGATTCCCGTAACGCAATACAGCCAACATCTAATCTAACGCTGATCATGCGTATGATGGGCCTCGCATGGCGGTATCGGTGGCGATGCGTCGTCGTGCTGACCCTCCAAATTTTTATTTTGATGATGCAGATTGGCGGGCTGAGCCTGACGGGCCTTGGCATCGACTTTTTCCGACATCATGTCGACAGCGGGGCACCACAGCCACGTTGGTGGTTCGGTTTCGAACCACCAGTCGCTTGGAACCCCATGTCCCTAGTCATACTGATCGCCGTGGGCATCCTCCTGCTGGCGGTGACGCGATCGCTGCTCAACTACCTATCGTTGGTCAGCACATCTGACCTGATACAACGCCGACTGGTCGTCGAGCTGCGCCAGTTAGCTTATGAGAAGCTCCAGCGATTGAGTTTTCATTTCTTCGATGCAAATGAAAGCGGTTCCATTATCAATCGCCTCACACGCGACGTGGTGCAAACCTCAAACTTTCTCTCCAACGTCCTGCTGGGTCTAATCAACGTGTTTATCACCATGACGGTTTACCTCATATACATGCTTAACATTCACGTGACACTGACATTGGCGGTCATGGCAATTTTTCCGGTGCTGATGGTCGTGACCGTCGTCTTTATGCGATTGGTCCGGCGGGACCTGCGAATTTTCCACAAACTAAACGACACAATGATCCTGACTCTGTCGGAAAACGTACAGGGCATACACGTGGTCAAGGGCTTTGCCCGTCAGCAGCAGCAAATCAACAAGTTCGCACGCAACAACAAGGCGGTCAAGGATCGCCAGCGTCGAATCTTCTTCTGGATGAATCTGTTTAATCCAATCTCCGGCTTCATGACACAAGTGAGCATGATCATCGTACTTGCCTTCGGTGGCTACCTTGTGGTGTTGCATGACACGGACCCGGCGCACAGCATGGGTATCACTCTGGGCGCCGGGCTTTTCGTTTTCGTCGGTCTGGCCAGTCAGTTTGCAAGCCAGATTCAGGACTTGGCAGCCATCGGTGGCCGTGCCCAGGAGCACCTGGAGTCAGCTGACCGGGTGTTCGAGATCATCGACATGCCCTTGGATATCAACAGCCCATCACAGGCCGTGCCGCTGCACAAGAGCCGCGGCGCAATAACCTTCGAAGCAGTGAGCTTCGGCTACAAAACAGGGGAGTGCGTCTTGCACGACATCAATTTCGACGTCGAGCCGGGCCAGTTCCTAGTCCTTGTCGGGGCAACCGGCTGTGGCAAGAGCACCCTGCTGTCACTGATTCCACGGTTCTACGACCCCAACTTAGGAAAAGTGGCCGTAGATGGGATAGATGTCCGGTGCCTGGACTTGGACCACCTGCGTCGTAACGTCGGGCTGGTATTTCAGGAAAGCTTCCTTTTTAGCAATACGATTGCCTCAAATATCGCGTTTGGCTATCCACAAGCGACGCAGCATCAAATTGAACAGGCGGCAAAGACAGCTTGCGCCCATGATTTTATCGTGGAACTGCCGCACGGTTATGACACGATAATCGGCGAACGAGGTGTAGACTTGTCAGGCGGACAACGGCAACGGCTGGCAATCGCACGAGCGATGCTATTGGAGCCTGCCATTCTCATACTTGACGACCCAACGGCGGCCATCGACCCGGATACCGAACAGGAAATCCTAACGGCGATGAACAACGCCATGAAGGGCCGAACCACCCTCTTGGTGTCGCACCGGGTAAGCACTTGCCGCCGTGCCGATTGCATTCTGGTATTGGACAAGGGCAAAATCGTACAGCAGGGCACGCATGACCAGTTGATAGATGCCAAGGGATATTACCGGTCGGTGGCGTTGCTGCAACAAGCTGACAAGGAAACCAAGCGGTTGCTGGACCAACCTGACCGCCTGATGACATGAGTACCGTACAAGCCAACTCGCCCCTGACTCATGTCGATCCGGCCAAGGATCGCGAGCAGCAAACTCGCCCATTGAGTCTAAAGCTGATCACTCGCTTGATCGGGTACATGAAGCCTTACGCCCGCTATCGCAACATACTTATTGCCCTGGTGTTGATGCGGTCGATGCTACTGCCCACGCTGGGCTTGATCACGGCCGCCATACTCAACGGGCCGATCACGTCGATTGCCGGACAGGCCCATGACGGCATGGCGCTCAATTACACGCCTCTTTGGCTGGGGATCAGCGGCTTTGCCCTGCTGTGCATCGTTACGCAAGTCTCACTGCACTTTCGACTACGCATCGCCAAGGACCTTGGCGAATGGGTGGTACATGATCTGCGCAACGAACTGTTCAGACACCTGCAGCGAATGCCCATGAGCTTTTACGATCGAACAAAACTGGGCACGATCCTCAGCCGGGCAACAGGCGATATCGAAGCGGTGCGCGGGGGCATTGAGGACCTCCTATTTAGAACCCTGCTGGGAACAGGCCAGGTCGTGGTCGCGTCAGTGATGATGCTGTGGGTCGATTGGCGTCTGTTCGTGGCTCTACTGGCGATGGCGCCAGTGCTTTTGAGTATTCGCCTCTACTTCAGGAACCGTATGGGCATAGCCCATCGCAACACACGAGAAAGCTTCAGTCGGGTAACCGCCAACCTGGCCGAGTCGGTCAGCGGGATTAGGGAAACGCAGGGCTTTGTCCGCCAACGTCACAATACCTCAATATTCGGTGACCTTGTCAGTGAGCACGCCACGTATCACATGTCGGTGGCCAAGCTAAGTGGCCTGTTCGGCCAACTGCGAGAAGTTACCAACCAGTGTTTTACCGCCATATTGTTTCTAGTCGGCGGGTACATGCTTCTGCAAGGCATGATCGATCTGGATGTGCTGATCTTTTTCCTGTTTCTATCGGGAATCTTTTTTACCGCCATAATGATCCTGGGCAGTCTTTACTCCGACTCGATAGGGGTTATGGCTGGAGCTGAGCGCATCTTTAACCTGCTGGATACCCCGCCGCAATGGGCTGATCCGCCCGACGCAATCCAGTTGACCGAGGTGCGGGGGCAGGTCCAGTTCCGCAATCTTTCTTTCGGTTACGAGGCTCAGCGACCGGTGCTGCACGACATTACCTTTGACGTACAGCAGGGCCAGACCATCGCCCTTGTGGGCCACACCGGGTGCGGCAAGAGTTCGATCATCAATCTGATCACCAAGTTTTATTTGCCCACTAACGGGCAACTGCTGATCGACGGCCATGACATCCACAACATCGACGGCGACAGCCTGCACCGGCATATGGGCATTGTGCTGCAACAGAACTTCCTCTTCACGGGCACGGTGATGGACAACATCCGTTTCGCCAAGCCCAACGCCGGGGACCGGCAAGTAATCGAGGCGGCACGCAAACTGGGGTGCCTGAACATTATTGAGAATCTGCCCAACGGTTTCGCCACGCCGGTGGGTGAGCGCGGGAGCAACCTGTCGCTGGGCCAGCGACAGTTGGTCTGCTTTACCCGCGCCATGCTGGCCGACCCGGGCATCTTGATCCTCGACGAAGCAACGAGCAGCGTAGACAGCATGACCGAGGTCCGTATCCAACACGCCCTGGAAGTGCTGCTGCAAGGACGAACCAGCTTCGTGGTCGCTCACCGGCTGAGCACCATCCGCGACGCAGACCTGGTACTGGTGCTCAACCAAGGTAGGATCGTCGAGCGAGGCACCCACAACCAGCTGCTGGCCATAGACGGCACCTACAGTAACCTATATCGCCAGTTCATTAGTTCCAACGAGAGGTGAATGTGGCTGATACACCCGATACCAATACTGATAATGGTACGTGGATTGATCTCTGCTCACTGTCTGAGCTGCCCGAAACTGGGGGCCATTTCGTCAATTGTGACAATCGCCGGTTGGCCGTGTTTCGCGGTGGCGACAAGGGAGATGAGGTTCGCGTGACAGACGACACCTGCCCGCATGCCGGGGGAAGCCTTTCAGCCGGCTATGTCAGTGATGGATGCGTGATCTGCCCATGGCACGGCTGGCCATTTGAAATTGACACCGGAAAATGCCCGGACAGCCCGACTGTGCAGATTCAGACCTATCCGGCCCGGGTGGTAAACGGGCAAATTCAGTCGCGTATTGAGTAGACCGGGCCAAACGGCCTATAATGCATCCGCCATGAACGACAGTGATCAGGCCAAACCCGTCACGCTGCACACGCTACGCCAGTGGGTACGCCAGGGACGCAAGATTCCCATCCTGACGGCCTACGACGCGACGACTGCCCGGTGGCTGGCCCGCGGCGGCTTGCCAGCGATACTGGTCGGCGATTCAGCGGCGCAGACAATCCTCGGGTTCAATCAAACAACGCACGCGCCACTGCAGTTCATGCTCACCCTCACCGCGGCGGTCAAACGCGGGGCCCCGGACTGCTTCGTAATAGGTGACATGCCCTTTATGAGTTACCAAGCTGATGATGTTGAGGCCATCCACAACGCCGGCCTATTCATCACCGAAGGACAAGCAGACGCCGTAAAACTGGAGGTGGACGCCTCCTATGCCGACCTAGTCGGCAAGTTGAACCGGGCCGCGATATCGGTGGTGGCCCACATCGGCTGGCGACCGCAGCGGGCGACACGAGTGGGCGTCCCCGTCGTCGCCGGGCGCACAGTGGCTAACATTGAAGCCTTGGTCGACCTTGCCAAGCTAATGGAGCAGTGCGGGGCGGCCATGCTACTGATCGAGCAATCCACCGCCGAGGCTGCCCAAAGCGTGGTCGATAATGTGTCTATCCCCGTCATCGGTTGCGGAGCCGGGCCTGCCTGCCACGGCCACGTCGTTGTGCTTCACGATCTTATCGGCCAGTCCGACTGGCATCCCACGTTTGTCAAGCCGATAGCCGACAGCGGACGGCAATTGGCCGATCTGGCCCAAAAGTGGATTGAACTGGTCACCAGTGGACGGTATCTGCAGGATGACCATCCGTACAAGATGAACCCGGGTCCAACTGCGGCACCGACCCGGCCAAAACATTGACTTGGTCGCCGTCACACCGCGAACCCTGATAGCGACAATTCGTACTACTTGCACTTGCGTAGCCACATTCACCATAGACTGACGACAAGGAACACAAGCGATGAATCGAATCCGCTGGTACGGCCCAACAGTGGCGCTTCTGACAACCGTGTTGCTTATCCTGCTCGCCGGTCCCAGTTTGGTTCATGAGATCGTCTATGCCAAAGAGAAAGCGCATATTGAACTGGCCAGCGACAGCCTTGAGCAGAGCCAGTTGCTCGCCGGGTTAAGCGAGTCTTTCCGGCATGTGGCCGAGGTCGTCCAGCCCAGCGTGGTCAGCATAGAGGTCTACAAGAAAAACCCATTATCCAAGCGCCTTCGCAAGTTCCGCCGCCCCTTCGACCTGCGCCAATGGTTCGACTCCCAACCTGATGCCCCCGACGACCACGGGGGTGATGATGAAGACGACAATTATGAGCGTTATGACCAGCCGACAATCGCCGGCGCGGGCTCAGGGTGGGTCTATGGACAGAAGGGACACATCGTCACTAATTACCACGTGATCAAGGATGCGGACAAGATCGACGTGCATTTCGCCAACGGCGACAAGCACACCGCCAAGGTCGTCAACACAGATCCTGAAACCGATATCGCCGTGCTGCAAGTAGACAGCGATCACCTGCACCCGGCCAGCCTGGCGCACTTGCCGGCGCAGCAGGGTGACATCGTGTTCGCCTTCGGCTCGCCGCTGAGATTCAAGTTTTCCGTCAGCCAGGGAATTGTCTCGGCCACTGATCGGCAACTCAATATTCTCAATCGGGAAAACAAGTACGGCATCCCGGTTCACGGCTACGAAAACTTCATCCAAACCGACGCGGCAATCAACCAGGGCAACTCGGGCGGACCGCTGACCAACATCTTCGGCCATGTGGTGGGGATGAACACAGCCATCGCCACTCGCACTCGGTACGGCGGCGAGGGATTCATGGGGCTGGGCTTTGCCATTCCCATTGACCTGATCGAGGAAGTAGTCGAGCGAATTCTCACGGAGGGGAAATTTGAACGCGGCTACCTGGGTATTTATTTCGACTCCCAGCCGCTGGATGCCAAACGGGCCGCGACGTTCGGTTACAAAGGCACGGGCGTCGCCATCGTTGATCTGATCGATGGCGGGCCGGCCATAAAGGCAGGCATCCTGCACGATGACATTCTTACCAAAATCAACGGCACACCGATCGAAAACGGTCGCCAATTGCGCCGCCTTATTGCCGCCACGCCGCCGGGCACCGACATCAATGTCGAAGTGTTCCGTAACGGCAAGGCTAAATCGATCAAGGTTACGCTGGCGCCCAAGCCAGACAATCTCACCTACTCCGGTGGGCCAGAGGCAGGACCCAAGGCCCAACAGGATGACAACGCACCGGCCGAGTTGCTGCTTAAGCTTGGGATCGAGCGTGTGCAAACGTTCACGGAGGAACTGGCCGATAGGCAGGGCCTGAAATTCGTGCCCGGCATCCTAGTGATTAAAGTGCGTCCCGGCTCCATTGCAACCGGTGACCCCAGGCAACCGCCCATGATGAAACGCGGCCAGGTCATCACTCATGTGATGAGCAAACCGGTCGAAAACGTCAAGAAACTTGTACATGCTCTCTTGGACCACAAAGACGAGACGTTGGTGCGTCTTCGGGTCATGGACAGTAATGGCCGGTTTTCCAACGTCTGGCTGGAGATGCCCCACGATTTAGATTCACCCGATAACTGAGATTGCATTGCCGCACGCGGCGGCCATACTGTCGCCATGACCGCAACTGCGACTGACAACAAATCTGCACCGCCAGCCGGCCAGGACGACAGCCGGCCGCTGCTGCAAGTGCATCAGCTCAAAACCTATTTCCCCGTCAAGCGAGGCCTTTTAAAACGAACGGTCGGCCAAGTCCGGGCCGTCGATGGCGTGAGCCTGCATGTGGACAGCGGGGAAACGCTGGGGTTGGTCGGTGAGTCGGGCTGCGGCAAAACCACCGTGGGGCGCACGATCCTGCGGCTGATTCCCGCAACGTCCGGCTCTGTCAAATTCGACGGTAAAAACGTCTTCGCCGCCAACCCCTCTGCGATGCGCCAGCTTCGCCAGCAGATGCAACTTATTTTCCAAGACCCGGTCGGCTCGCTCAATCCACGCATGACCGTGGGGAAAATCGTGGGCGAACCGCTCGTGGTGCACCATGTAGCCCGCGGCACAGAATTGCATGACCGCGTGGCGGTGATGCTGCGCCGCGTCGGCCTGTCACCCGATTACGTGCGCCGATACCCGCACGAGTTTTCCGGCGGCCAGCGACAACGCATCGGCATCGCCCGGGCCCTTATTCTGGAGCCGGACCTTATCATCTGCGACGAGCCTGTCAGCGCCCTAGACGTGTCGATCCAGTCACAGATACTCAACCTGCTGGACCAGTTGCAGCAGGAGATGGGGCTCTCGTACCTGTTTATCGCGCACAACCTGGCGGTAATCGAGCACTTTTGCAACCGGGTGGCGGTGATGTACCTGGGCCGAATCGTCGAGTTGGCCGAACGCGACGTGCTATATAAAAACCCGCAACATCCGTACACGAGGGCCCTGCTTAGCGCAGCGCCACAGCCCGATCCCACGCGACAGCAGAACCGGATCATCTTGCCCGGGGAGGTGCCCAGTCCGATAAATCCACCGTCTGGCTGTGCATTTCACCCTCGTTGCGACCTGACACGCAAACTTGCCCAAGCCGAGGGTAACGGACAGACCGTGTCGATCACTATCCAGGGCGAACCGGCCCAAATGATGCGGCGATGCGTGGATGAAAACCCCCTGCTCGAACCGGCCTGTGGCGACCCGGCACACACCGCCGCCTGTTGGTTCAGGAATGAATCCGTTTGATCGTGACGCTTGGTCGTGGTAGGCTCTGCGGCTCGACTATCGACCAATGGCATTGGACTTACGATTATGGTCAAGCTTCGACTTAAACGATTCGGACGGCGCAACCGCCCATATTATCGTATCTGCGTGATGGACCAACGCTCGGCGCGGGACAGCCGGACGATCGAGGAATTGGGCTATTATGACCCGATTGAGTCAGATGACGCCAAGGCGGTGAGCATCAAGTCCGACCGCGTCAAATACTGGCTGGGCGTCGGTGCCCAGCCCAGCAACACCGTGCGCAGTCTGATCCGCAAATCGGGTATCGAGTAACGCACGCATTTCGCTAGGCAGGGGCCCCGTGCCCATGCGCATCGACATAGTGACGCTGTTTCCGCAGATGTTTCAAAGCGTGTTGGGTACCAGCATGCTCAAGCGCGCCGCCGAAGACAACGACCAACGGCCAGCGCCGGTCAGCTACCACCTGACTAATATTCGCAATCACTCGGCCGACAAGCACAACAAGGTTGACCAGCCCCCCTATGGGGGTGGCCCGGGCATGGTGATCCAGTGCCAGCCGGTATGGGATGCGGTGGCGGCAGTCGAGACTGCCGAGCCTACGCCGGCAACAAGAATCTACATGACGCCACAGGGCCAACGCCTGGAACAGTCTATGGTCGAGCACCTAGCCAACCTGCCCCGGCTGCTGATTCTGACCGGCCACTACGAAGCTATCGACGAGCGGGTTATCCAGAAACTGAGCCCGATCAAGCGGATCAGCATCGGCGATTACGTACTCAGCGGTGGCGAGATTGCGGCCATGGTGCTGATCGACGCGGTGGTGCGGCTCGTGCCGGGTGTTTTGGGCGACGAGGCCTCAGCTAAACACGAGAGCTTTTCAACCAGCATCGGCGGTCTGCTTGATTACCCGCATTACACCCGACCGCCCAAGTGGATGGACATGGACGTGCCACCCGTACTGCTGTCAGGAAATCACGCCCAAATTGAGGCTTGGCGCCTTGAACAATCGCGAAAGAGTAGCCAAGAACATCGTCCCGACCTGCTGGCCGGCGACAAGGAGCGGCCGATGGACGATTTTGATGGATAACCGGCCCGGTCGACAACTGGACAGGCATGGCTATACTACCTGCCTTCCAATACATGCCCCGGCAGGCGGGTCATGTCAGGTCATGCTGAAATGAGCCAAACTGCCGTCGATATCATCGAACAGCCGTATTTGAGAACCGATTTGCCCCGGTTGGCCGTCGGGGACACGGTGGACGTGCACCTGCGGATCATCGAGGGCGCCAAGGAACGGATTCAAGTGTTCAACGGCATAATCATCAGCTTCCTAGGCCGGGGTATCAACAAAACCATCACCGTCCGCCGCATCGTGGCCAACGAAGGCGTCGAACGGGTGTTGCCTCTGCACTCACCGCGAATTGCCAAAATCGAGGTCAAACACCATGGCCATACCCGCAGGGCCAAGCTGTATTACCTGCGCGAGCGCGCAGGCAAGAAACGGCGGCTGCGTGACCGTCGCCGCGGCCTAGAGCAGGTGTTGCACGAAGATCTGCCGGCCGAAACACAAGTCAAGGCTGAAGGCCACGATCAGGCCGGGGTCGACAGTGAAAATGAGTCGGCCAAGAAGTCGGACGAGTAATCCGCCCCGCCCCGCCCCGCCCGCATTAACCGATAGCAAGTTGCAAGAGCGTCTTTGGTCCGACACGGCACTGTTGTGCGCCGCTGGTCCGCGGTTACGATTAACCGATCATGGAAAAAAACACTTCGCCAACTGGCGGCGACCCTGTCGCTGATCGCAGAATCAAGCTTGATAGGCTGCGCAGTGAATTCCACGCCGACCCCTACGGCCAGCGGATTGACGGGCTGATCAACCTGGCAGCCGCCCGGAAAATGTTCGACCCGTCGAAACAGGACAGTGATCGACCGGCCGCCGCTATTGCTGGCCGCGTGGTACTGCACCGGCAGTTCGGCAGCCTTATCTTTATGACCCTACGCGATTGCAGCGGTGATTTACAAATCGCCTTATCGAAAAAGCAGATTGACCCAAACAGCTTCAATCTGGCCCGGCTGGCGGACCTGGGCGACATTGTGGTGGCCCGCGGGCGGATCGGTACAACCAAAACAGAGGAAGTCACCTTGTGGGCCCAGCAGCTTGATCAGTTCGCAACCGATACGCCCTTTGAAATCACGTGTAAATCACTGGCCCCCCCTCCGGGGAAATGGAAGGGTTTGCAGGATGCGGAGCTACGCTATCGCCGGCGGTACGTGGACATGTATGCCAACCCACAGGTGATGACTACGTTTCAACTGCGTAGCCAAATCCTCAAGGCCACGCGAGATTTTCTGACTAATCCACCCGATGACCTGGGCCCTGGCTTCATGGAGGTGGAAACGCCGATGATGCAACCTATCGCCGGTGGGGCTGCGGCAAGGCCTTTCATTACCCATCACAATGCGCTCGACACTGACCTGTTCTTGCGCATTGCCCCCGAACTTTACCTCAAACGGCTGCTCGTCGGGGGTATGGACCGCGTCTTTGAGATCAACCGCAACTTTCGAAACGAAGGCATCGACCGGACTCATAATCCCGAGTTCACCATGCTTGAACTTTATCAGGCCTTTGGTGACTACAACTCCATGATGGAACTGACAGAGAAACTGGTAAACCACCTGGCCAAAACAATCGTTGGTTCAGAAACCATCGCGTTTGATGATCACCAGATCAACTGTTCATTGCCGTTCAAACGGGCAACGTATTTTGACCTGTTCGAAGAGCACACCGGCTTTGCCGCCTCTAACCGCCAGAAGCTCAACGAGGCAGCAGCACAACACCATATTGCGATCACCGGCCACGGCCAAGATATGATTCTCCGCGACGTGTGGGAAAAAGTGGTTGAGCCGCACCTGATCCAGCCGACCTTCGTGATTGACTACCCCGCAGCTCTGTGCCCTCTGACCAAATGCAAAGTCGACAACCCCACGATCGCGGAGCGTTCTCAGCTTTACTTTGCCCACATGGAACTGGTAAACGCTTACACTGAACTGAATGATCCAGACGTGCAAGAGCAGAACCTGACGCAACAACTAACCGGAGAAGACGAGGAGGAAGCGACATTTCGCACTATGGATCATGACTTCCTCGACGCCCTGCGTGTGGGCATGCCTCCAGCTGGCGGACTGGGTATCGGCATCGACCGGCTGGTGATGCTGCTCACCAACAACCGCAGCATCCGGGACGTGATCCTGTTTCCGATGCTGCGGCCGCAAAGACCTGAAGGAGGCGAAGGGCCGGAAATGGAGAAAGAGTGAGTTTTTAGCCCCGTGCGTAGAACTTGATGGTTGAGCAGTGAAGCCCGGTGTATCTCTTGCCTGAATACAACAGGCGTCGCCTTGGCCTATTGATAAAATTCAATGTCTCTCTTGTGAAGATAGGACTCAAGCGGATCGTCGCATAAAACAACTCAAAAACCTCTCCGTGGTGTCTTGGTTCGCATACATGTACAAACTCCTGCTCATTTCCCGCTACCTTCGCCGCAAGATTGCGCCCATGTTCGCGGTGTTGGCGGTGGCGCTGTGCACGGCGATGGTGATCATAGTCATCAGCGTGATGGGCGGATTTCTGAAACTGATGACTGAATCGGCGTATGCCCTGGAAGGGGACATGACGATCATGAGCGGCCTGCGCGGATTTGAACATTATGACCAGCTGCTCGAAGACGTGCGGCAATTGCCGCAGGTCGAGGCCGCCGCCGTCGTGATCAACAATTATGGGCTGCTTAACCTCGGCAACGACTTTATCACCCACGTGCAGATCATTGGTATTCAGGGCGAGCAGTTCGACAAGGCTATTGACTACCGAAAGAGCCTGTACTGGACTGCGGATCGCACATCCGAGCAACACGCTGACAATGACCTGACGGAGTTGGGCATGACGTTCAACCCGCCTGCCAGCTGGGGCCAGCGGCCGGGCATGGTCATGGGTATTGCCATCAGCCCGACCAACCAACGCAACAGCAAGGGGCAATATGAGTTCCTTAACTCGATCGTAGGCAGGCAAATACCGGTGACGCTGACTGCTATGCTCATCCAGCGGTCCGGCACGCCCAGCCCGCGCCCCAAACAGATGATCGTGGTCAACGAATTCAAGAGCGGCCTTTATGAAGTGGACAAACTGCGTGTCTTCGTGGACTTTGACTTTCTCCAGAAAACCCTCCAAATGGACCAGTTTGAGGGGGTGGACGACGAGGGCAATCCGGACGTACAACCCGCCCGAGCCAACGACATCATCATCAAGGCCCGGCCGGAAGTAGACCTGAGCCAGCTCGAACATGCGGTGCGTGAAGTCACGGGAAGGTTCATTGCCGATCACCCGCAAGTGGCACGCTTGCAAGCGCTGACATGGAAACAACGCTATGCCACATTCCTGGGTGCTGTCGAAAAAGAAAAATTCATGCTAACGATTCTGTTTGCGATCATCAGCATGGTAGCCGTGGTGATGATCGGAGTGGTGTTCTACATGATCGTGATGGAAAAGACGCACGACATCGGCGTACTGCGGGCAATGGGCGCATCGCGCAGCGGAATTGTGGTTATCTTTCTAGGATATGGAACAGCGGTGGGCGTCATCGGTGCGGCGCTGGGGCTGTCCCTGGCATCGGCAGTGGTCTACAACATCAACGAAATCCAGGATTGGCTGACACACATGTTTGGATTCACGATGTGGGACCCGAAGATCTACTTTTTCGACAAGATACCGGCCCGGCTTGATGGGACTGAAGTGGCGGTCATCATGATACTGGCTGTCAGCAGTGGCCTGCTCGGCGCTGTTGTGCCGGCCCTCCTGGCCGGTCGGCTAAGCCCGGTAGAGGCGTTGCGCCATGAGTAAAACCGATGCCACAGGACAACCATTGCTGTCGACCCGGGACCTGCATAAGCACTATTACCTAGGCGGGCAGGACCTGCACATTCTGCAGGGCGTGAACCTGTCTGTTACAGATGGACAGTGGGTTGCCATCGTGGGCGCTTCGGGATCGGGCAAGAGCACGTTGCTGCATCTGCTGGGCGGACTGGATTGGCCTGACCAAGGTGATGTTGAGTTTCAACATGACGATGTTTTCAAGCAAGGCCGAAGGTTCCTGGACGATTACCGCAACCGCAGCGTGGGCTTCGTGTTTCAGTTTTATCACCTGCTGCCAGAGCTAACGGCAATGGAAAATGTGTTGATCGGCGCTATGATCGGCTGCGGCGTGCTGGGCTGGCCGAGCCGGCGTTCGGCATTTCGTCATCGTGCATCACAATTGCTCGACCAACTCGGGTTGTCTAAACGGATGCGGCACAAGCCGGCAAAGCTGTCCGGCGGCGAGCGCCAACGGGTAGCGATCGCCCGTGCCCTGATCAATGAGCCTCCTCTGCTGATGGCTGACGAGCCGACGGGCAATCTTGACACCGACACCGGCCGGCAACTGCTGGACGTGTTAGGCCAACTTCACCAAGCCGGTCAAACAATTGTCATGGTCACCCACGACGACCGCGTTGCCCAGATTGCCCAGCGCCGCCTGACGCTTGAGCACGGACGATTACGCCAGTAATTGGCACCACGCCTACAATGCAACCCTCCATGCGCATCTTGCTGACCACCACCAGCTATCAGGACACCCCCGGCAAGCACCATGAACTGCTGGCCCAATCGGGTCACGAAATTGTTCGCGAGCGCGGACCCTTGCCGGAAGTTCGCATGCTGGAACTGGTCCAGGACAATGGCGGCTTCGACGGTATTCTCCACGGTGACGATCACATCAGCCGGGCGGTGATTGAAGCAGCGCTACCCCGGCTCAAAGCGCTCAGCAAGTATGGCATCGGGCTCGATTCCATCGACGTGCAGGGGGCAACTGATCTGAAAGTGCCCGTGTTGTTTACGCCGGGCGTCAACCACAGAACCGTCGCAGAGCACACGTTCGGCCTGATACTCATGCTGGCCAAGCACCTGCACATCGAAGCTGCTCACGTCAAACAGGGCAACTGGAAACGTATCACCGGCCATGAACTGGCAGGCAAGACACTGGGCATCCTCGGGCTGGGGCGTATCGGCAAGGAAGTGGCCCGGCGGGCACGTGGCTTTGACATGCAGGTAATGGCCTACGACATCTACTGGGACGAACCATTCGCCCACCAGTACTGCGTGACTCGGGCCGACAGTACCGAACAGGTGATCGAAACGGCCGAGGTGATTACCCTGCACATGAACCTCAGCGACGAAAACCGCCGATTCATCAACCGCCAGCTTATCGCGAAGATGCGCGATGGGGCCATGGTGATCAACTGTTCACGGGGGGGCCTGGTGAACGAACGGGACATTGCCAAGGCCTGCACTGAAGGGCGACTGGGCGGCTATGCAGCTGATGTGCTCGAACATGAACCCATGCAGACACCCCACCCGTTTCAGAACATAGATAATATTATTATCACCCCGCATATTGCTAGCCGGACATTTGAGAGTGTTGAGCGGCAAGCGCTGCTGGCCACCGAAAATCTGCTGCGGGTGCTTGCCGGTGAAAAACCACTAGCCCAGGCCAATGCCTGGTAAATTCGGCCAAACACCCCAGGATTAGTTATCGATAGGTACTTGACTGAATTCTGCACAAGCCTGCTGTTTCGAGGCGGCCCTTCTTGCTATCGGAGTTGAACAAAATGATAACGTCCGCCTTAAGCCCCACCGCTGATGTCGGCCTGATCGGACTGGCAGTCATGGGCCAGAATCTTGTGCTCAACATGGCCGACCACGGTCTCCAGGTCGCGGTCTACAACCGCACCACGGCCACGATGGAGAAATTTGTTGCCGAGAACCCGGACACGCCCGGTGGCCTAGTGGGCTGCAAGTCGGTCAAGGCATTCGTCAAGTCAATCAAGCGGCCTCGCAAGATCGTGATCCTGGTCAAGTCTGGAAGGGCTGTCGATGCCGTGGCTTCCGAGTTGGCGCCGCTTCTGGATAAAGACGACATCATCGTGGACGGCGGCAACTCGCTGTGGACGGACACGATCCGCCGTGAGCAGCAATACGCCGGCAATGGCATTTACTTCTTGGGCTCGGGCGTTTCCGGAGGCGAAGAGGGGGCGCGATTCGGACCGTCACTGATGCCCGGCGGCAACCGCAAAGCGTGGGCCCAACTCAAACCCATCTGGATCGCCATCGCCGCCAAGGTGGATCGTAAAACAGGTATACCCATCGAAGGTGCCACACCCGGAAATCCTGTCAAGGGCGGTGTGCCCTGCACCGCCTACATTGGCGCCAACGGTGCTGGCCACTACGTCAAGATGGTGCACAACGGCATTGAATACGGTGACATGCAGTTGATCTGCGAAGCCTACCTGCTGATGAAGCAACTACTGGGCATGAAGCCCAATGAAATGTCCGATGTTTTTGCCCAGTGGAACGCAGGCGATCTCGACTCATTTTTGATCGACATTACCGCCGACATTCTGCAGCAGAAAGACCCTGTCAATCCCCGCAGGTTCCTGGTGGACATGGTTCTGGATACGGCCGGCCAAAAAGGCACTGGCAAATGGACGAGCGTCAACGCCTTGAACATGGGCGTCCCGGCAGCGTCGATCGCCGAAGCGGTGTTCGCTAGGTGCATGAGCGCGATCAAGCCGCAACGCATCGCGGCTGCCCGGATGCTCAGTGGCCCCCACAACGAGCACAGGATTCCCCGAAAGAAATTCATCAATGCCATTCACGACGCCCTGTATTGCTCCAAGATCTGCAGCTATGCGCAGGGGTTTGCCCTGATGAACGAGGCGCAACACGAATACAACTGGAAGCTCAATTTGGGTCAGATCGCCATGATCTGGCGCGGCGGATGTATTATCCGCGCCGGGTTTCTCCAGAAGATCAAGGACGCCTATGACCGCAATCCCAACTTGAGCAATCTGCTGCTCGCCCCCCACTTCAAGCGTAAAATCAATGCGGTCCAGAAAAACTGGCGGTACGTGGTCGCCGAGGCGGCGCGCACCGGCACACCATGTCCGCAGTTCATGTCGGCACTGGCTTATTTCGACAGCTATCGCTGCAGGGTGCTGCCGGCCAACTTGCTGCAGGCGCAACGCGATTACTTCGGAGCTCATACCTTCGAGCGAGTCGACGCACCACGGGGTAAGTTCTTTCACGTGGACTGGCCCGATCCGAACCGTCCAATGTTTGCCGTGTAATACGAATTACACGGCAAACTCATGCTGGCATGTCAGTGCCACATCGGCTTCGACATCCGGCTGCCAGATCAGGTATCCTCCTTGTCGCCCCCACGCCTGGCCAAGAGAACTCGCGATGGAATATGTGTTACCGGTCCAGACGCACGATACGATCATCGGAGCCGGTTATAAGAAGCGTGGCTACGATGCCCAAGAAATCTCCTGCGCCACGCACATCTGTCGCCTGGCCGCCTGGCATGGCATCAAGACGCACAACGGCATCAAGGCCCTTCAATTGGATGATCACCTCGGCTCGAGCCTGAAGCCGGTCCCCGGCTGTGTGCCCGGGGCGGTGGTGATCAAGGAGCCAAGCAAATTCGAGGCCTGCCAGAAATGGATCGCCAACCGCATGCTCGGCCAGGCCGTGGCCATGGATGCCATGCAAACGGCTACGCAGCTGGCGGACAAATACGGTGTCGGCATCGTCTGCGTCGATCAGGCATTTCACTACTTGTGGGGGGGCGGATACGTGATGGAGGCTGCGAAGCAAGGTTACATCGCCTACACCAATTGCACTTCCGCCCTAGCCGAAACCGTGCCATTTATGGGGAAATTCCCGACACTGGGTACCAACCCGCACTCCTGGGGGTTTCCCACGACCGAGGCCGTCGGCTTTCCCATCGTGATCGACTGGGCCACGAGCGTAATCGCCATGGGACGCGTCCAGCAGGCAATACGTGAAGGGATGCCACTGCCACCCAACGCGGCTGTAGACAAAGACGGTAACCCCACAACTGATCCGAACAAGGTCGCCGCACTATTGCCCTTTTCCGCTCACAAAGGCTACGGCTTGTCGTTGATCAATGAACTGGTTGCGGCCTTGATCGGCGGTTCTCTGCCAACGATCCGATGCCGTCCCGATGCGGCTGGCCCAGGGGAAAAATTCACCCCATCCTTCTTTTTTCAGGTTATCCACCCTGAGGCTATAAACTGCGGGACATTCGCCTGCGGCCGTAGTCAGTCGCAAAATGTCAAAGCAGTAATCCAGGATGTGCTCGGACACGGCAATGAGAATTGCATGCTCCCCGGCCAGATCGAGGCAGAGGCGGCCAAACGCAGTGAAGCGGCTGGCGGGCTGCTGTTTACCGGGGTGGAAATCGAGCAACTCGAACTGCTAGCGACAGACGCCGGCGTAAACTTCAGTCGAGACGATATCAAGGCCGTTGCTTGCTGACGAAGAGTACGACCGCAAATGAAAGCCTTCACAGTTGACGGCAGAGGACTCAATCATCTGAACATGGTCGAACTGCCTGAGCCGGCCTTGCCCGGACCGGACCACGTGCTGGTGGACGTCCATGCGGTGTCGCTGAATTTTCGCGATCTGATGGTGGCTTTGGGTCAGTACGGCGGAGTCGCGGACCGCCCGTTTGTCGCCTGCTCCGATATGGCGGGCGTGGTGACGCAGATTGGAAGCCAAGTCACGACACTTCGAGTGGGCGACCGCGTGTTCAACGCTCCATTTCGCCACTGGCCGGCGGGCACCATGCGCCCCGAGTGGGCCCGCACCTTTGTCGGCGGAGCCGGCGTGGATGGCGTGCTGGCGGAAAAGATCGCCTACCCCGCCGAATCGCTGGCCCAAGTACCGACGCATATGAGCCTTGAACAAGGCTCGACGTTGACTGTTGCCGGGCTGACCGCCTGGGCGGCCGTGGTCACGCATGGCCACGTTCTACCGGGGCAGTGGGTTCTGGCACACGGCACGGGGGGAGTGAGCATATTCGCGGCGCAGATCGCCCGGATGATGGGGGCACGCACCATCCTCACGACGTCAAACAAACAGAAGGCGACACTGGTCAAACAACAACTCGGCGTTGAACACACCATCGATTACCGGGACAACGATTGGCCAACACAGGTACAGCAACTAACCGGCAAGCGGGGGGTAGATGTGGTCGTCGAAGTAGCCGGCGGCCCATCGCTGGCAAGGTCAGTCCGCGCATGCGGCTACGGGGCGAGGATCGCTGTCATCGGTGTGCTTGCAGGCATCGAAAGCAGTATCAACATCGTCGACATGCTGCACCACCAAATAACGGTGCGTGGCATTTTCATGGAATCGGTCCAGGAACTGCGTGCCATGGCGACCGCATTTGAAGCCCATCAATTGCACCCGCATATCGATCGGGCGTTTCCGTTTGATGATGCCCCACTGGCATACGAATATCTGCACTCGCAGCAACACATCGGTAAAGTGGTAATTGCGGTGCGTTCGTGATCTGGGTGGATAACACCAGTGCAAGAACGGTTATGCCACCATGGATGATGTGGGTGTCGTCAACTTTGCGGTATAGAAAAATGCAGTAGAACTGCGTCGTATTCCACAGGAGGCGATCGATACCAATCAAGTACTCGTCGAGGTGGCTGGCGCCTCTAGGCCAAGGAAATTGGCCAAGAGGTGCGGTCCTTCGCTGGTCAAAAAACTTTCGGGGTGAAACTGCACGCCCTCAAGTGGCGCGTCGCCTTCCAGGGCGCCCGGTTTGGCGCGCAGCCCCATGACCTCGCCCTCCTGCGTCCAGGCGCTTATTTCAAAACGCTCTTCATCCACCGAATCCTTGATAATGATCAGGCTGTGATACCGCGTAGCGTCCAGCGGGTTGCTCAGCCCCTCGAAAATCGTTTTCCCATCGTGGCATATCGGCGATGTTTTGCCGTGCATAATCCGATAGTTGCGATCCACCTGCATACCGAATGTGTGGCCGATGCACTGGTGGCCCAGGCACACGCCCAGCAACGGGACCTTGCCGGCGAAGGCTCGCACGATGTCATTGGAAATGCCCGCCTCGTTGGGCGTGCATGGCCCCGGCGAGATGATCACATGGTCGGGGCCCAGCGAAGCCACCTCTTCCACCCCGACCTTGTCGTGGCGGAATACACGCAGGTCCAGCGATGCATCCATCTCGCCGATGCGTTGCACCAGGTTGTAGGTGAAGCTGTCGTAGTTGTCTATCAACAGGATCATGACCAATACATAATAGGCCTCTGGCTACGGCTAGCAATTGCGACTAAGCGCCTGCTGTTACTTGGCGACAATATTCACCATCTTGTTGCGCACGATGATTACCTTACGCACAGGATTGTCACCAATAGCGTCCTTGACCGCCTGTTCCGCCAAGGCAGACGACTCGATCGCTTTGTCGTCGGCGTCGGTAGCGATCGTGATGCGCCCGCGCAATCGGCCGTTGACCTGTACCGGGTATTGCACCTGCTGCTGGACCAGAAGAGCCTTGTCGTATATCGGCCAGGTCTCGTATGCCAGTGACTGGTCATGGCCAAGCCGTTGCCACAGTTCCTCGCTGATGTGCGGCGCAATTGGTGACAGCAGCAGCACCATAGTCTCCGCCACATCGCGAGGTGTTGTTTTTGCACTGATCAGTTCATTATTCAACTCGATCAGCGCTGCGATGGCCGTGTTGTAGCTCATTGTTTCCATGTCGTCTGTAACACGCTTGATCGTGCTATGCAGCATTCTGCGTAGGTCTTCGCCTGCCGGCTTGTCGCTGACAAGTAGTTCATTGGTTTCTTCGTTGACGAAATTGCGCCACAGGCGGTGCAGAAATCGGCTTTGCCCGACGATATCTTTCGTGCTCCAGGCCTTGTCCTGATCGAGCGGCCCAAGATACATCTCATAGAGGCGCAGTGAATCACAGCCAAAACGCTCGCATATTTCGTCGGGCGCCACAGCGTTTTTCAGGCTCTTGCCCATCTTGCCGAGTTTTTCCTGGCGTACCTGTTGGCCGTTGCATACGAATCGCTGACCGTCTTCTTTTACTTCCTCGGCCGGCACATACACCCCACGCTCGTCGGTGTAGGCGTATGCCTGGATATAACCTTGGTTGAACAGACGACCGAACGGCTCAGGCGTAGAGACATGGCCCAGATCGTGCAGTACCTTGTGCCAGAAACGTGCATATAGCAGGTGCAGCACCGCGTGTTCAGCACCGCCCACGTAAAGATCAACGCCACCAGCATGTGGATGACCATCTTTTTTGTCGCTTACCATCCAGTATTGCTCAGCCTCCCGGCCCACAAATCGCTCGCTGTTGGCCGGATCGATAAAGCGGAGGTAATACCAGCACGATCCGGCCCACTGTGGCATGGTGTTTAACTCTCGCGTGTACCGCTTACCGTCGCGATCTACTGCTTTCCATGAATCGGGGGCACGGGACAGTGGCGTCTGCACCGGCTCATTAGGATCTTCACTGGCACACGGCGCAAAATCTTCCATCTCCGGCAGCTCCACAGGCAACTCCGCCTCATCCAACGCGACGATTTCTCCGTCAGGCCCGTGAAGAATTGGAAACGGCTCGCCCCAGTAACGCTGACGACTAAACAGCCAATCACGCAACTTGTACTGCACCTGCGTCTTGCCAAGCCCTTTCATGTCCAGCCATTGCGTGATGGCATGCTTCGCTTCGGCCGTCGTGAGGCTGTTGAGCGAAACCTCGTCGTTGGCGCTGTTAACACAGGTCCCCTCGCCCTCGAAAGCCTCAACTTGCACGTCCACTGAATCTTCGGCTACCACCTGTATAATTGGCAGGCCAAACGTGCGGGCAAAATCATGGTCACGTTGATCGTGAGCGGGCACCGCCATGATGGCACCTGTGCCATAGCCCATCATCACGTAGTCGGCTATCCAAATCGGCAACCGTTGGCCGCTGACTGGATTTATCGCGCAGGCACCGGTAAAAACGCCGGTTTTACTCTTGGTCTCGGCAGCGCGGTCTATCTCGCTGCGTTGTACCGCTTGCCGGCAATATTGGTCAACCTTTTGGTGCTGTGAGTTGCTTGTCACGTCTTCGACCAGGGGATGCTCGGGAGCCAGCACCATGTAAGTCGCACCGAACAGCGTATCTGGCCGGGTTGTGAACACGCGGATCAAATCATCGCGATCCACGACTGCAAAATCAACCAACGCGCCTTCACTGCGGCCAATCCAATTGCGTTGCATCGTCTTGATGGGATCGGGCCATTTGACTAGCTCCAGATCCTCCAACAGGCGATGAGCGTACACCGTGATCCGCAACATCCACTGCCGCAACGGCCGCTTGAATACCGGATGGTTGCCTCTCTCCGACCTGCCTTCGTTGGTCACTTCCTCATTGGCCAATACGGTTCCCAGCGCCGGACACCAATTAACATCGATCTCATCCATGTACGCCAGACGGTGATTGGCAATCACTGCCGTGCGTTGGTTGGCCGAAAGTTCATGCCATTTGCGGGCTCCGATAGGCATACCCGTCACCGCGCCCAGTCCCTCGGCGGGCGAGTCGATCAACTCATCTTCAGGCCCAACGTACAGCACCTCCGCTTCTAGCTTTTGCCGCAACTGTTCGATCGGCCGCGCTGCGCCCGCCGTCGGATCAAACCAACTGTTGTACAACTGCAGGAAAATCCACTGTGTCCACCGGTGATAATCCGGATCGGTGGTGGTCAGGCAGCGGTCCCAGTCGTAACTAAGCCCTAGCCGTTTGAGCTGGCGGGTCATGTTGGTGATGTTCTGTTCAGTGGTGATGCGTGGGTGCACGCCATGCTCAACGGCAAACTGCTCCGCGGGCAGGCCGAAAGCGTCGTAGCCCATCGGATGCAGAACTGCTGCCCCACACATGCGTTTGTAACGCGCCACGATATCCGTGGCGATGTAGCCAAGCGGATGGCCCACGTGTAGACCCACGCCCGATGGATACGGGAACATGTCCAACACATAAAACTTGGGCCGGTCGGCTTCAAACCCGCACTGGCCGGGGTTGGCTGCGGCAAACGTACCGTTGGCCTGCCAAAAGTGCTGCCACTTACTCTCGATGGCGGCGAAGTCGTACTTCATCGTCTAAACAGGATATCCCGGAAGCTGGCCACGGTCAGGCGGCCACTGATTGCAACCGGCGGCGTCAACGCTTAGAGCGGGAACATCAGGCCGATATACACCAACCCACCGTCCCAGGCCGGGTTGTTTGAAGCACCCTGCATCCCGGCATTGGACAGGTGGATGTAACGCGCCCCCACGATCATCTTGGCCTTCCCACTGAGGTCGATGGTGGCGCCCAAGCCAACCTGTGGGGTAAAGTTAAAGTGCGTGCCGCCACGGGGGACGCTGACGCCGCTGCTGATGATACCCGCCCCGAGGTCTGCGTAAATCGACCAATCATCGTTCTTGGCAAAGTGCCACCGCAGCACAAGGTCCAGTTCCGCCATCCCGCCGCTCGTATCACTTTCGACATCCACTATGCCGCCAATTGCTTCGAGATTGACCGAAAAATCATCGCGCAGGTGATATCCCACGCCAACGTGGCCGGTGTACATCATGCCCTTGTCGCCGATCCGGGCCGAACCGTAGGTCGTCATCACCCAGCTGTTACGGACAAAATCGCCCGTTATGCCGACATCCGCAGCCACCGCGGGGCCATCGCCTCGGTTGGAATCGTCCAACGCCGCCAGTTGCAGTGTACCCACCACCCCAGCCGAAATGTCCAAAGGCCCAGCAGCCTGGCCCGGCGCCGTGCCCAAGGCTGTCGCGTGCACAGCCCACGCCAGCAAAACCGCCCAAAGTGGCCGAACAGGAAAATTAGCCATAACTAAATCCTCAAGAAAAAACCGTTAGCGACAAGCAACTTCCAAGCGGCAGGCATAGTATTCCTGCAATTGCCACAACGCAACCCTTGACCCTGCCGGCAAATACATACGACCTACCAACCGACAACAATTGACAGCTTTTGCACGAGGGATCAACAGTTGGCGGATAAAGTTGGCAGCCTGCCCCAAGTACGGAACAATACTCCAACTATGACCACTGCAACCCGCGCACCTTTCGATATCTCGCACGCCCAATTGGCCAAGCTCTTTGACGCGCAGCTGCCACAGGCACCCGAGGTGGAAATGGCGTTGTTGGGCTCGATGATCCTGGACTACCAGGTCATCGGCGATGTGATCCAGATTCTCAAAGGCGCTGAAGACTTTGCCAATCCCAGCCACGGCGTCATCTATGAAAGCCTCGTAGGGCTGTATGACAAGAACCAGTCCGTTGACACGGTCCAACTCAAGCAAACGCTTGATGACCGAGGCGTGCTTGATCAGGTCGGCGGTGTGTCTTACCTGGTGGAGATTGCCGAGTCGGTACCCCACGCCGTCAGCGCCCCCTACTACGCCAACATTGTGAGCGACAAGGCACTGATACGCCGACTGATTGACGCCGCGGGTAAAATTCTCCACGATGCCCATACCAGTTCGGAGTCAGCCCAGCACATCCTCGATGTGTCCGAGCAGGCCATCTTCAAGCTCCGTGAATCCCGCACCAGTGACGACGCGGTCAAGCTTAACGACCTGCTCCAAGAGTTGTACACCCAGATCGAATCGCGAGAAGGCCAACACCTGACTGGGTTGGACACCGGGTTTACCCTGCTCAATGAACTGACCAGCGGCCTGCAAGCCAGCGAGATGATCGTCGTCGCCGGCCGGCCATCGATGGGCAAAACTGCCTTCGCGTTAAACATCGCTGAGCATATTGCCGTCTCCATGAACCAACCGGTGGCGTTTTTCAGCTTGGAAATGAGCAAGCAGCAACTGGCCCAACGGTTGCTTTGTTCGCGCAGCGGCATCGACGCCCACAAGCTACGTCGTAACATCCTCTCGGGGGATGACTTTGCCCTGCTAGCCACCACCATGGGCCAACTCAGCGAAGCGCCGCTTTACATTGACGACACGCCCGGCCTCTCGCTGCTGGCACTGCGGGCCAAGTCACGGCGCATGGCCGCGCGATTCGAGGTCAAGTGCATCTTTGTCGATTACATGCAACTTATGAACGCGCCCGGCAGTGAGTCCAGACAGCAGGAAGTGTCATTTATTTCTCGCGGCATCAAGGCGCTGGCCCGTGAACTGAATATGCCGATTATCTGCCTCAGCCAGCTTAACCGGGCTGCCGAAGGCCGTGAAGATCACCGGCCGCGCATGAGCGACCTGCGCGAGTCCGGGGCCATCGAGCAGGACGCTGATGCCGTCATGATGCTACACCGCGAGGAATACTATCACGGCTCCAATCCCGACTGGGCCGAGCAAAACCCCGACAAGGTCGGGTTGGCCGAGTTGGTCCTGGCCAAGCAGCGTAACGGCCCGACGGGAAATGTGCCGCTGCAATTCAATGCCGCCACCACGCGATTCAACAACCGGGCCCTTACGGAGATGCCGCTCTGATGTCGGCGCGTAGGCCCAGCAGTCACTGGTTGGCTCCGCAACAAGCAGCCATCGACGCCGTTCGTGCTGCTTGCCGAGTCTGCCGCGCCGTGCAAAAAAACTTGGTCAGCACCGACACGCTGGCGAAAAAAGACCGTAGCCCGGTCACTGTTGCCGACTTCGCCTCGCAAGCAGTAATCTGTGAAATGCTCGGACGTGTATTTCCCGACGACGTGATCGTGGGTGAAGAACAAGCCGATGCCCTGCGGCAGGACAATCAACAGGCCCTCCGCGCCTCCGTGACCGAACACGTCGCTGCCGGACTGGGCAACTCGACCATTGACGAAGCGCAGGTACTCAACTGGATCGACCGGGGCGGCACAAGCTCGGCGGACGGTCAAAGCTATTGGACGGTTGACCCCATCGACGGGACAAAGGGTTTTCTGCGTGGTGGACAATACGTGGTCGCACTGGCACTATTGGTTGACCGGCAGGTTGTGCTCGGCGTACTGGGTTGCCCGAACTTGCCATGCAACGGCAGCAGCGGTTCTCTGATGGTTGCCATACAGGACGGCGGAACAACCCAGCTGCCACTAGACGGCGAACATTGCCAAGGCTCACTGGTACATGTAAGCAACATGAACGACTCAACCACATCCCGCTTTTGCGAATCGGTTGAATCAGGCCATTCCAGTCACGACGATGCTGCCCGCATCGCCGAGCATCTGGATATCACTACCGAGCCACTGCGTATGGACAGCCAAGCCAAGTACGCCGCCGTCGCGCGCGGTGATGCCCAGATTTACCTGCGCCTGCCAACGAGCAGCGAATATCGAGAAAACATCTGGGATCACGCAGCTGGTTGCATCGTCGTCACCGAAGCGGGCGGACGGGTCAGTGACACACGGGGCCAAGATCTCGAATTCGCCTACGGCCGCCGTCTAGAAGCCAATCGCGGCATCGTCGCCACCAATGGCCTACTGCATCAGCAGGTTCTCGACGCCATTGCCAGCACGTCCCCACATCACGGATAGTGCACTTCAACAAGGTCCAGCAGTTCGTCGCGCACCGCGGCTACATCCTGCACGGTCACGCTGCGCAACATGCGTTTGGCGATGAAGTTCAACTCTTCGCGATCGACCTTGTCGCGCAGCAGCATGAGGTACTTGTAATCTTCCGTACCCTCACGAAAGCCTTCCATGGCCCGCGTCGCGTAATATCCGGACTCGTCCGGGTAGAGGGTAACAGGATCGGTGCCCGAGCCGTCCATGCGGGGGTGATCCAGGTCGTACCACGGATGGCCGCGCGTCTGCGACATCGACCAGAATCCGCAACCGTCGATCTGGTAGTAAAACGTCACCCAGGGAAACTTACGATAATAGTTGTAACACATCGTCGGGTTCTTCGAGAGGAATCCGTCACATTTGTAGAACCCTATCTTCCCGCCGCTGCGGCGCATCAGGGATAATGCGTCCGGGTAGCGCAGGTGCGTGATGTAAGGAATCCACATGTCCACGTGGCCATCGAGACCTTCAAAGGTCGGCATGGACGCGTGCTTGTTCCAGGTGGGATTGGCTTCGATCAGTATCTCCGGATCTTGAGCTTTGTAGTTCACAGACTCTGCGACCCTGCTTTGAAAGCTGCCGTCGCCCGGCTCATCGCCGACAAAGAAATAAAACTCGTCCTTGCGATACCCGCGTTTGTACATGCCAGTCGGGCTTTGGTTATTTACAATGTATTTCATCCGATACTTGCGCCACACTTCCGGCGTGGCGGAGACGGGACCGGCAACAGTATTGATCCCATGCTCACTGAGAAACCGAACCTTCTCCGGGTCAAACAGGTCAATGGCGTATCCCCAGCCGAGAGTGAAAATGTCCAGTTCGACCGGCAGCTTCGCGCTCAACACGTTCAAGTCAAACGGTATTAGTTTTCTCCCGTTGCCATGCACCAAACTTAACCTGCCAACGTAATCGCCGGGCTGCAGTCCCGTCGTGTCCACCTCAACCCAAAGTGCGGCCGTGTGATACGGAGCGATGGCGACCGCGCCCAGTTTGTCATAAGGCACCATCACGTCCGGCACCCAGCCGAAACGCTTGGACCTGATCAACGGCACCACGCTGACCTTGATCGCGTCCGCCGCCGGTCTACCCTCGCGCCGCAACGTTACCGCGATATTCACGTTGATCGTGTTATCGCTGGTGTTGGTCACCATGTACATCAGTTGCTCGCGCTCACCGACGCAGGCGCGCATCGCCAGCTTCGGATCCAGATCGCGTTTCGATTCGGGCCAACTCTTGTTGCTGAAGTTGGCCCACGGATCCTGCGACCAGACCACAAATCTTTGGCCGGTCGCGCCCAGTTGATTCAACTGCCGCTGCACCTGCGGCCATGACAATTGCACTGGGCCCACCGGAATGTAGTTCAGGTCGTTGGTGATCATGATCTGATCGACGAATCGCGGTGCGGCGTTGGCATCGGCGTCGCCCGGCTTACGAAGGTCCAGCCGTGCGTGGCCCGCCTTTAGGGACATTTCCTTCTTGACCCACACCAAAGCCGCGCCCAGGAACTCGTTGGACGTATCGCTTTGGCCGAACGTAAACGAGCCGCCGGCGCCTTCCTGCTGAACACTGACCTCAAACGGCTCCGGCCGACCATAAACGTCCTGGTAGCGCACCCACAGGTGATACTTGCCGCCGCGCTCAATCGTGACATCCTCCCAGATGTGATCTGCGCCCGGTCCGGAATACACCATCGCGTACTTGCCCGACACGATCACGCTGACGCCACCGCTGTGGTCGTTGAGCACGTCGTCGTTGGGGTATTTATCGTGATAGCCCACCGGACTGGCGATCCACTCCATCTGCGGATACGTGCCCATAGCCCGCAGCTTTTCAGCCTCGAACACCTGGGTTTCAATCTCGGGCGACACCTTCTGCACGTGCTGGCCATCCTCGCCGGGCACCGAGATCGTGTTCGAGCCGTGCTCGTAATATATCTCCAGGCTGGACGGATCCCTTTCGTACCACGTACGCTCGCGCATCTGCGGGAACACCAGTTTGCGGTCTTCACCCGTAGCACGATGGCCGACAAACCCTACCGTGACCAGCATGGTCACCGCGCAGGTCCAAATCACCGGCCCACGCCCTTGCCGCCCACAGGATTCGGTTATTGCAATCAAGGCCTTCTCCTTTTGTGGTGATTCGCCGGCTATGCCAGCGGGTTGGCTATGCTGACAAGATCCACCAGTCCCGCGTCCGTTTTCTTTTGTTTGTCCCGGTTCTCTATCCACGGACACAGGTAAATCCTGCCGTTGGGATGCACTGCAACCGTCTGGGAGGTACGTACGTAACGTCCGTCTTTGAGGCGTATGGCACCATGATCATCATGCCGGCCCGTGCGCAGGTTGTAGGTGATCAGGTGCGTCGTTTCATTGAGTAAGTTGTCGTCGTCGGGTACACGGAACACCCCGGTCAGGTAATAGACCGTATCCATGTCCGGGCCGTAATCCAGCGACAAGTACCCGTAAGGGAACGGTTCATAACGGCCGCTGCGCAATACCGCATCGGCGCAGATACGCTGGATCAAATCCAGCTTTTCTGTGTATGGATCAAACTTGAACAAGTATCCGCTGCGAGGATGCACGCCGTAAAAGACTCTATCTTTTTCATGCCAACGAATACCCCGCCAGTTGTAACCCTGGTGTCCGCCTTTGTGCGGGTCCCACGTGCCGAAGATGTCACGCCTCAGATTTTCCTCAATGGTCGTAAGCTTGTCCGTGTCCGGATCGTAGCGCACGATGTCGCCGGTGGAACGCGTGAAATAGACTCTCCCAGTATCGGGAACGATGGCAAAGGCGCGGCATAGACACAGGTATTGATCGCCTTCACCAACCTCGCCCCCGCGACAACATGGGCCCAAATTGTGCAGCTTGCCCGTGTCCAGATCGCAATAAATAAAAATGCCATTTGGCCAGGTCAACCCGTACATGCGACGGGTCTTCGTAGACAAGCCCGCCGTTATTATCCCTTCCGCCGGCGGCGCGATCGCCAAGTCCTTGCACTCCAGCGATGCCATATCGATTTCGACAAAATGCCCGCCGGGATACTGCGTGTAACCTTCCGGCAGAGCAGCAGGTTGCTCCTTGCCATCCACGCCGCCAAAGAACCCATAGTGCGTCGCCTGGTACATCTTGCCGGACATCTCGAAGTACGGCGTGTGTGATTTGCCCTGCGGTATCGATTTCTTGCCGGCCTCTCCGACAATTTCACCGATGTCGCCGATCAGCTGCACTTCGTCAGCCTGCGGGTCGTAACGGTAGAACCGGCCGTGACAATCCTTGTCGTGCGAACTGAGCGTATAGTAAATACACCTGTCGCTGCCCAGCGTCAGCGAATAGAAATTCGAATCACCCAGCACGAATTTAGCAGAGTGCAGTTTGGCTTCTATTGTCGCATTGGGGTCGCTGCATACCACGTCAGAAGTCATGCCATAGCCTCCTAGTTGAAAGAGCAGAATGGTATCAAATCGCAGGCATCGATGTTTGCCTTTGCCTTTGCCTTTGCCTTCATCAGCGAGCAGCAGCGTGACGAGCTCTACAGCCAACGCGATCTAAACGAGATTCGCTTCCGCTAGGCTGTGCGGGCCGGTCACCGTCACGGCCTGTTGCGTTCCCACACAGAGATTTCCACTGATCAGGTTGTGATCGCTATTGCCGCTTTCCACGATCCCCCGTGTCTGGGACGGCTGCTTCTGGTCGTCGCCGCAGCGATTGCCCTGGACAAGAGCATGCTGCATGTCGTGCAGCCGGATCGCCCCATAAGCACCTCGCTTCCTGCGCGAGTTGGATAGAACGATATTGCCGGTAACGACCTGCTCGCCGCCCTCGAACGCATCTATTCCCCATTGCTGATTGTAAGCGCAAACATTGTTACTGATGACGTTGTGGTGGTCGCCACCCGAGCCCACGCCGCCAATACCGTTTTGGCCGTTCTCGTTAAAAACGTTGTCACTACAAACGCAATGGTGCACCCTGGCGCAAAAATAGAACCCATCGCCGACGTTGCCCTTGGCGATATTGCTCGACCAAATACTTCTACCCAACCCACTGCCGGGGTGATACCCGTGTCCGCGGCAATCGTGTACTTGGCAATGCGTCACCTGCACGTCTGAACCGCGCTGCACGCTGATCCCATCGCTGGCCCAGCGCAGCACGCTGACGTTGGCGATTCGAACCCGCCTGCAATCCACAAAATGAACGCCGCTGAACGTGTAGTCCCACCACTTGCTGCTGCGGGCATCGGGCCCCACAATCGAAAGATCCATCACTTGCAAATCCGTCTCGCCCTCAGCGGTGATCGCGGGAAACAGGGACACTGCCCTAGCCTTGTCCCGGACCGACAGCGTATGACTGAATCCGCTGCTCAGCCATACCCGACCACCCACAACACGTTCGACAAGCCCGTGCGTAGCCCGCAAACCAACGCGTAAGTTTCCACTGACACCAATTTGTTGACCGACTTCGAACGGCGCCTGCTTTTTCAGCGTCAGAACACGGCCACCTTTTCGAACGTCTTTGGACAATAATGCGGTTTTCAAGCACTTCACCTGAATCTGTGTGGAAGGCCCATCGCCAACGAGACTCACGCCCCGCGGCACATAAATTGATCTAGCTAGCCGCCACTGCCCTGCTGGTATGCGAACTCGCCCACCGCGCCCACGCAATTCCGCTATAGCTTCATTGATGCCGCATGTTGGAGATAGAGGATCAAAAAAATCGCTCGCATTGACTTCATTTTGTGACGACCTGCCTATACATTTGGTCTTGGCCATCGGCATCCTTTTAAAAAAATGACTGCGCCGCATCCCATCATACGCCAATGACGCGGTACTATTGACACCGGCTTGTACGATCGGTGAACATGGCAGCTTCTCGGCAGCGTGGCGACCAGCATCAATCCGCCGACAAAGAGGGTCTTGACATGAAAATCGCCGTATTCGGAGCCGCCGGCTGGACTGGGCGTGCCGTACTTGAAAACCTGGCCGGCAAACACGACGTTTATGCCGTTGACCATAATGCCGAGACGTGGAATACCTGGCGAGACATCGACGGTGATTGGAATGGCGGGCCAATCATCAACTGCGACATTGTTGATTACCACGCGGTGAGCAAAACCGTACAAGACATGGACGCGGTGATTCACCTGACCGTTTACTTCCCGGGCACAGACCATGCCAAGGCCTGTGTTGATCACAACCCATTTCTGATCAATGCCAAGGGCCTGTGGAATGTGCTTGACGCATCGCACCGCCAAGGCGTCAAGCGCATCGTCCACGTAGGATCCTGCGGAGTCGCCCACCCCGATGGCTGCTTTTTTGAGTCTGACATCCGCCGCCCTGATTACTCACTTTATGCTGTTACCAAGCGGCTCCAAGAAGAAATGTGCCGCCAGCATCATGAAGGTTTAGGGCAAAGTATTATTGTGCTGCGACCCTGCTATATCGTGGATAGCCGACTGGGTATCGGTCGGTACCGCGAAAAATTGGGGCCCGATGATACGCATGCCGCCCCGGGTTGGGTCTGCCGACACGACCTTGCCGAAGCCTGCCGACTGGCGGCGGAAATCGGTGCCGTCCAGTTCGACATCCTGCACGTCACGGGGATGCCCGAAGACGAAAAAACCTGTAATGTCGCCCGTGGCCGCAAGGTGCTCGGGTTGACTTACCGCGCGGACCTTGAACAGTACCGGCAGTCGCCATCAACCTGATCGCCTAGCGAGCAGCTTCATCGTCCATCCGCCGAACATGTAACCGGCCACATCGCGCCCCAGCGACAGGTCGCTGCCATCCTTGACCGTGGCGTCCAGCGTGTTGGTGCGGATCATCTTGCCCTTTTCATCGCAGACCTCGATCTCGACCCGCCATTGGCCCGCCGGACAATCCAGCACACGCATATCGATCCAACTACGCACGCTCGCCTCGGTCGGCTGCGTGCCCGTTTCCGCCATTGAATCGCGTGTCGTGAGTACCTCCACCGGGCCGACTCGTCGTGTCGTACTCGAGACCTGGTCTAGTGACGCGTAAAAATTCTGCGTCTTGATCGCCCGCCAAGTGAAAGCGAGCGTATTCCTGTCCTGCTCGCCCGGTTCTTCATAACGCACGATACCCATGCTGTGGCTCGGTAGCGACACCCACGTGCATAGTTGCCTTCGCACCTGCGCCGTCGATCGCCACGACGCCGCCTGCCCGTGCACGTCGTACACGTCTATCCGCTCCACAGTTGCCTCGTCGCCCGGTTCGTCCTGCAGCGTCAGCCTAGGGGTCATGTCGTATCGCCGCCAGTAATTACACAACGCCACTCGTTGGCGACCCAAGTCGCGGGACACGATCAGGTCCTTCTCTTCCTCGCCGGTGACTTGGTCGATGCGATAACTCAGTGACCTGCGATTCTCGCGGGCAATCCAGTTGAAGAATCCTTGGGCAAAGTCGCCCATTGCCGCGAGGTAGCTTGGCCCCAGCACTGTGATCACCGAGCCATTGCCCACCGCCTGCCGGACAACGACCGGCCTGCCCTCCGGCGTTTTCAGTAGCACCTCGGCGCTATCTGAAACCTCCTCGGCGGCATAAATCGTCACCTGCGATGGCCCATCGTTTTCAAGCATCGGATCCTGCACAAGGCAATCCCCATTCAACAACACATTGCACTGTTGTGAACCGCCAGCAAATTTCACGCCGCACAATTCTCTCAGGTCGCCGTCTTGATAAAAGGCCTCGCAGGGTGGGTCCTGCCACTTGATTTGACCTTCCGCCTGCGTAAACAACTGCCCCGCCGCTATAACCAGTTGCCCTCCGGCTTTCACGTAACCAAGCAAACCCCGGTGCTGATCATCGGCTAAGCGATTCCAATCAATCATCACTACACGGTCGTAGCGTTGCAGTAATTTTAGATCTACTGCGGCATGCAGAATATCGAACCCCCCGTTGGGGTTACCACTTAGAAATGCGTCCTCCCACTGGCGTGTGGATCGAGTACGCGGAAAAAATGTCGCCACCAGCGACGCCGGCGTCAGCCGGTATCCGCCGGTGTTGCGGCCACATTGGTAATCCACTTCGCTGGAGGCTTCCTCGGCCATACCGTTTTCATAGCCAGGCACCTCACTGGCAAAGTAAGCATCGCCCTTGAGCAGACAGGTATGGGTCTCCGGATCCATGGGCGGCCCGGCATTGTCCAGCAGCAACCGCAAGGATCGCACGGCATTGGCTACCGACGGGTTATTGAGAAGCTGGTCCTCACCTGATTCGTGCTGGAACATCCTCGCCCCTTCGGCCCACCCCGCCGCCGCCGGGACAAACAGCACCCAACCAGGCATATCCATCGATGACGAATATGACATGGAGCTGGCATCGGAAAAATGCGGTAGCCCTTCGGGCCGTCGCCAGAGTTCGTGGTATTTCCAACGCACCCCGCCTACCATCAGGCCCCAAGGGCCTCCCCAAACTCGTGCCAGCCCACGCGACTCGGCAAAAGACACGCTATGATCGAAATTGTTGATCTCCAGCAACGTCGACCAACGGTCAAATGGATACGTCGCTTGGGCCAGCTTTATATTGTCATAGCCGCCCATAAAGTGCTTTTTGCTGCCTGCCCATGAATGCGAGGTCAGAGCCTCGCCTTCGCCCAACAGGTCAATAAACGGCTTTATCCATCGCCCAAAGGACACCCGCAATGCCTCCAAGGCTTCGACTGGATTTTCAATTGGCTTGGGCAAAGGCTCAATTATTGCGCCTTGATCTGCACTAAGCTCTGTGGCATAACCAGAAACAAAGCTGCCGCCGTGACCGAGTTGATGGCCTAAGTGGTTGGGAATGCAGTAATGTGTCTTGTTGAACCACGGCCTTGCGTGATCGTACTCAAACCCATGTGTTAGGCTCGGCAACCATGTTGGCTCACTAATGAAAAGACCGAGGAAGTTATTACGCACTTTCTCGTCTGCAAGCAAAATCTCCAACAACTGCGGCGTCATGGCGTAAGCCATACTCCCTGAGAAAGACAGCAAAAACCAATAATGCACACCCTCGTCCGCGTAGATACGCATCGCACGCAATATGTAATCAGCATCCTGAACATCAAGGCTATCCGCAAATATGGTCACCGCCCTGACCCCCCAAGATATTTCGCCGGGGCGGTACAAGTGTTTGCGGATATCTGATTCCGGGGCATTCCAGGGCGGAACATCCACGTGGGTCATCCAGTAATCGCGCCGATCCAGCTTGAAACTGCCTCTTTTCATTTCAGTCATTAACTTGCCTCCTTACACGGCCATGGTTCAAAAGCAATCTCTAGCAGATCATCGAGACAAATCCCCATCACGGGCCCCACTTTGGTCCTGGGAAAAATAGCAAAGGTACACATGGCTAGCACCAGAACGGAAGCGGCCCCTTGCTGCGGCGTAGTTGCTTCCATGTCTTGCCTTCAAGATCCTGCGGACGAAAGCTTAAAACAAACTTCTGGCAATCCATACGATGTGTCATCAAACACGACTCCTGGAAACTGATGCCTGCCTCCTCTACCTTGAGCCGCACCTTGGCATCGAATTTCTCACCGTGCCCGGCTGTTTCCGGATAGTGCTGCAGGTCGGGCGGATCCTCCAGCTTCTCATGGTGAATCTGCTCGGCCAGGTCCAGGAGTTGTTGCTGCGACCATGAACGCATATTGTTCAGCATCGATTCGTCCATGCCATCATTAACCGCCCATTGCACCCATTTTTCGATAGGTAGGTGTTCGGCCACATAATGTTTTACGTTCTCAACCATGCTTGTACACAGTCCGCAACTTCAAGTTCCCCCGGTCTCGGCCCCCGGCCAGGGTTCGAACCGGACTTCCACAGGGTCGGCCTCGCTGGGCGGACGTCCGTCTTTGTACCATCGCGTCCACTGGCAACCTATAGCCGGCGCCCGGATGGTGACTTGCAACGTGACCATAGCTATACCTTCAGGACGTGTGTCCCGCCCCTGGCAGACCTCGCCACCGGGCGTGCGTGACAGCAACATCTTCCACATGGTGTCAAGATCTAATTTTTCGCTGTGCTCCTGAAGGACCCGCCTCATTGAGGCCATGCGTACATCGTGGTACCGGACCAGCACGCTGTCAGGACCGCAATAGCGGCGTAGCCGTTTCGACTCATAGCCACCATACGTGTCAAACAACACCCCGTCGTCCGTACGCAACACCTCGGCATCTCCCCATGTCTGCTCGACAACCATCGTTTCGCCACGGCCAACATCTATGAACCCAAGGTGGTGCGGACGATACTTGGGAAATTGTCGATACCTCACCGCCAATTGTTCAATTTCCGCAAGACTCCTGCAGGCCCCATAGGGCGGACGAAACTGGCTAGTGATCAGCGGCTCCTCCTCTAGTTCGCAATTACCTCCACCCACGTCGATTGACCATATCCCATGGGCTGGCGGTTGCGTACCTGGGGCGTTGCCATAATTTGGCGATTCGGACCACTCTATCGCATCATCGATACTGTTACCTATCAACGGCCCCATTGGTGTTTTCGGAAAAAATACAAACGTACACATACTTCAACACCAAACTTTTAATGGACCCTTGCTGCGGCGCAGCTCTCGCCACGTGTGGCCCTGCAGTTCCTCGGGCCGAAAGGAGAGCACGAATTTCTGTATGTCGTTGCGGTAGTTCTGCACGCAAAGCTCGGCGAACGCGATCGGTCCGTCTTCCGCCCCACGACGCAAGCCCGCATCGTATTGCTCAACGTAACCGACGGTTTCGGGATACAGCTTCGGGTCCGGCGGATTGTCCATACACTCACGATGAATCTGCTCGGCCAACGCCAGTACCTGCGGCTGTGACCATGACTGAAGGTTAGCCAGCTGCTCGGGTCCCATACCGTCGTTGATCGCCCACTGCTTCCACTTGTCCACGTGACAATGTTCATCCATGTACCAGCGAGCAGCTGTCAATTTGCGGTCGGCCTCGGCTTGGTCTTTGTTTGCTGCTTGGTCAGCCATTGATGTTTCCCTGCTTGCCAGTCCCGCACGGCCAAGGATCAAAACGCATCTCAACGGGGTCCACTTCGTCTGGAGCCTTGCCTTCGGCCACCGTACGCACCCAGTATCGGCCCAGCGCCGGAGCTAGCACATAATTACGCAAAGTCACAAAACTGATGCCCGGGGGACGTGTATCTATGTGTTGGCATACTTCTCCGCCAGGCGTACGGTCCAATAGCATCTTCCACGCCACGTCCACACCCAAGCGGTCACGGTGATCTTCGACGATCTGCGACATTCTTGACATGCGTTTGTCATAGTACATGCAGTGCGGATGGTTTGGATCACAGTACCGTCGCAACTTCGGCGATTGGCAACCGCCATAAGTATTGAACGTAATTCCATCGTCACCGGGGTACCACACATCGCTGTCGCCCACCGACCACTCGCCGGCAAGGGTCTTTAAACTGCGCAAATCCATAAATCCCGACTGGTTCGGCTGGCCGGAAAAATGGGCGTACTTTTTCATGAACTGCTCAATGGCGAACAAGCTTTCTGGCTGGTCCAGCTGAGGACGGGGAAAAATCTCCTGAGACTCCAATTCATAATCGAATTCGCCCGAGCCAGCCCCAAGAGCATAAATTCCATTTTCCGGGTACTGCGGTAATGGCGTGGGCTCCGAGTCTATAGTCGATTCCAGCCATTCCACCGCATCATCAGTGGCGTAGCCTATTACCGGCCCGTCGCTAGTATTTGGCAGTATTATGTACGTACACATGACATCACCAGAATCGGAGGGGCCCTTTACTGCGTCGGAACTGCTGCCAAGAACGACCTTCCAGCTCTTCTGGGTAAAAGTTCACCACTACCTTCTGCAAGTGGTAGCGATGCTGGGAAATACACCCGTAGCCATAGTCTTCCCAGCTTTTCCCCTTTTCTTGCTTGGCCCCTGCGAGAAGCTGTTTGGCTACGTTTACCGTTTCCGGATACTGCTGTGGGTCCGGCGCCGCGTTGGCCATTTCCTGATGAATCTGTATCGCCATCGCCAACACCTGGGGCTGTGACCACGAGCGAATATTACTTATATACGGCTCAGGCATTTCGTCGTTGCAAGCCCATTTCTTCCAGTTTTCAACCTGAAGGGTTTCATGTGCAGCGACAGCACGCTGAGCTTGGCCGTCTTTTTTCACATCAGAACCTTTCGCCATTGGCCACCTTGCAATGGTTTAGTCTTCCAATACGCATTCCCACAGATAGGCCGATCGGCCTCCTCCCTGGTCCGTTTCCCCACAATAAATCGTTCCATCGTCGGTGATCGTCATCTGGTGCACCACCATGTCCGTGTGGCCCATTTCCTCGTCGCGGATCAGGCCATAGTTAGTGTAGGCACCCGTTTCCCGGTCGTAAGCAACCAGTGAAGTAAGCTCGCCAAACCCGGCACCGAGGAAAATCCGCCCGTCCTTGGCAATTTGCATGTTGGACAGGCGTCCGTTGGCCACGGGCTTGCACAGGTACTGCAACTCCTCCTTGCGCGGGTCCAACCGACAGAAAGACCCACCGTTGGTCCCGATATAGATATAACCATCGCCTCCGTTAATGATCGAGTCGATGACGTTAGTGTCTGGAGTTGCCGCATCAAAACTAGCGCTGATTCCCGGCAGACCAAACTGAAAGTGATGCATCTGGTCGGCATCGGGATCGTATTTAAAGAAATTTTCCTTTACTCCTACCCTATAAGTTCCCCAGATGAATCCATCATCATCTTTAATCGCCCGGTGCATCATGCTGCCGGTAAACCAAGTCCGCACCCGCCCAGTGTCCATATCCCATCGGAAAAACATCAGGTGCGGATAGGTGCCTCCGTAGATAGCGCGGCGAGGTTCGTCCAATACCGTGTATTGGATGTAATCGTGTGGGCAGGGAATTCCGTGTGACTTGAGATCCCCGTTTCGAGGATCATAAGAAAACAATGAGCCGCCCCGCCTACCTGCATGATTGGAATGATCTACCCAGCCCGACGTGCCACCCCACATGACACCGTCCGAGGCAATATCCAGCGTCTGGTGGAGTTTATGGTCATTCTCGTCGGAAATACGATTAAAGCCGCAGTCCACAAACTTTTTGGTCTTGGGATCAAATGACCACAGCAAATCATTTTCCGCAGCCGACAGCCCGCAATACACCAGTCCGTTGTTCGGGTAATACTTCACCGTGGTGAAGTGAATCGGCACCGTACCGCCCTCGGCGATCGCGCGAACAGTAGCCAAGTCACGATCGGCGCCGGGGGCCGTTGCGGCAAAGTCGACGTTGCCAACCTTCGCTTTATCATTGTTGTCGGTCGCCGGGTCCCGCAGCACATGTGCCTTGACTTGCATACTTTTGTCGTACTTCACTACTTTTCTCCTTAAAGTCAGCTCAGATTACAGAGCCGCCAGATTGCGTTACTTTCAATAACCGTTTGCAGATGGAGGGGGGGGTAAACCTTTGTACTTGAATAAACTCTACTCAGCTTGAGCATTATAGTGGCTATTCATCAGCGGTGTCACGTTGTCGTGATGTACAATTTATTGCCCTTGTATCCGACGAGATTGAAAGGCTAGACTAGGCAGGTTCACGTCCTGTACTGGACGCAGGGATGCACCCGCCACGAATTTCTCTTGAAAGGGGCCGTACATGGCATTTCACGGAACCAACATGAACCTAGGCAATATCGCCAAGCTCTCCAACGCCAAGACACGCATGGTCAGCGCCGAAAATGTCTATGGCGAAAAGGGCAAAGGCGGCATGGCCGAATATGGCGACGCGCCGCAGCCAGAAGTGTCCCGGATAGGGCAGTCATGGAAGGACGTAACGACGGCCAGTCGCGAACTGGGCCAAGGATGGAAAGTCCGGCCTTGCATATTTATCAATCGCCATAGCACGGCCACAATCATGGATGTCGAAGGGCCTGGCGTCATCCAACACATTTGGATCACAGTCAGACCGGCGCAATACCGTGACCTGGTGATCCGCATGTACTGGGACGGCGAGGACACGCCCAGCGTTGAATCGCCCATTGGCGACTTCTTCTGCAATGGTTGGCAAACCTACACCGATGTCACATCCCTGCCCATCAACGTCAACCCCAGCAATGGACTCAATAGTTTCTTTCCCATGCCATTCGGCAAACATGCCAAGATAACCGTGGAAAATCGTGCAAACGAGGACTTGGCCCACTTCTTCTACCAGATCACCTACGCCCTTACCCCCATCGATGATGACGACGCATATTTCCACGCCCAGTTTCGCCGGACCAATCCTGTGCCGTACAAGGAGCCATACACCATCGTTGACGGCATCACCGGCAAAGGCCAGTACGTAGGCACCTACATGGGCTGGCAGCAGAACACCGGCGGCTGGTGGGGCGAAGGCGAAGCCAAGTTCTACATCGACGGTGACGGTGAATTTCCTACCATTTGCGGTACCGGCACCGAAGATTATTTCGGTGGAGCATGGAGCTTTGGCAAAAATTTTTCGGCGCCGTTCATGGGCTATCCGCTTGGCAACTCGGACTCCACTCCCGGTACACGACATGGCCTATACCGATTCCACATCATGGACCCCATCCGCTTCGAGACCGATCTGCGGGTGACCATGCAGGCCTTGGGCTGGGGAACTGATACCCGATATCGACCGCTACAGGACGATATTAGTTCCGTCGCTTACTGGTACCAGAGCGAACCGCACGGCGCTTTTCCTGCGTTGCCCGAGCGTGACCTATTAACGGTTCGGTAAATCCACTACCTCTGGTCACTCCATCGCGGCAACGACATGTTGCTGATACGCACCGGGTCGTACACCCGCGCTTGGTCAGGTGGCGGACGGTCCTGCGTGTAAATCGAAAGCACGCCGTCCTGGATCTGCACCATCTCCTGCCGCGGATCACCGAGCAGGTCAACAAACTGGACACCAGGCCGCCGCGCGAAACTGACTTCGCTGCACCACTCGTCCGGCCAAGGCAGCACGCACCAGCCATCGGCATCAAATAACCCCCCGACGGGATAACCCTGAACAAGCAAAAGCTCCTGCCCATCACCCGACCAATTCACGGGCGCCTGATGAGAAAGCGGCCCGGCAGTTGGCTGCATACGGCTAAGCCATTCGCCTCGCGCCCCGATCACGTTGATGATGCCCGGGTTACCCCAGCGATTACCGGAAACGTATTCCAACCCGGGCAGGTCGGGCCGCAGGTTGCCGATGGTGGCGCTTTGCGCATGGCCAACGGCGTGGATCGCGCGCGTTTGACCGGTTAACCCATCAGCCACATAAATCGCGCCCGAGTTGACAAACACCACAGGGTCGCCGTCGCCGGCAAAGTTCCCGATCATGGCCACGTCAATGTGCCGGCCACCCGGCCGGGCGACAATGTCATCACAAGCCTCCAGTTCCCAGATCGTCTTCCCCTGCGCCGTCAGCAGCGTGTAGCCGGCCAATACCTCGTCCTTCCCGTCGCCGTCGAAGTCAAAAAACTGCACGCCATAGGTGTGTCCGAACCCAACTGACGCAACCTTCGCCGACCATAGCTCGTTGAATTGGTCGTCGATGATCATCATTTCCTCGTTTTCATCTTCAAATTGTTCGCCATCTGCAAAACGAACAATCATGTCGCCCGCCGTATCGACACCACGCGTGTTGCCCGGCCGATCCGCCACGCCTGAGTGCAGTTGCCACAACTTGTGCTTCACTGGCCGCGGAAAAACAGGTTCATCCACCGTTTGCCCTGTGGCAAGATTGATGACCACAAAATGCCGATCATTCAGCGTCACCAGTTCGCGGTGACCTGCCGCCGCTTGGCGAAACACGCCGAAGGTGTGGCTATACAACTGCCCCTTACGCTCCCACAACACATTGCCGCCTAAGTCAACGGCGATGGTATGCGGCGAATCGTCCCTCCGCGTGGTGATGACAATGTCAGGGTAACGGGTATTGCGAAGATCCATGAATTCAATCGATTCCGGTTTAAACTGCTGCAAATCCAGTGTTTTGGCTAGCTGCGGTTTCGGGTACCGTTGCCGCACGACATCTCGCTGCCTCTCATAACTGCAGCGTAATGTGGCAGAAAACTGTTTCTGGCCCGCCGTCATCTGCACTAACACCTGCGCCACCTTGCAAATGCCCGTACCGCGAATACCCACACGCCCACGGTCGTACATGTCATCCGACGCCGTCAGCTCGACATCGCCGCAGTGACAACGCATGCCCGACCCGATCACCTCGACCCGAAGCTCGTAATACTTTTCCGCGTTCAGCTCGGCGGGCAGCTGGGCCAACTCATGCCACTGATCATCATCGCGGCGGTACAACACCAGCCGCCGCAAACCTTCCATGGCAAAAAAATAGAAGTGCCGTGCATCGACATATCGAAAAACGATCCCCAATCGCGACACATCACAGCCGGGTACATCGTGATAGCCTTCAAAGTGCGGCTGCACACTTCGCAGTGTGGCTGACGCTTGAAAGTCGCTGACGAACCGGTCGTCACAAACGAAATAACGCAGGCAACTATGCGTCCATTCCAGCACGTTGCCGTCGACCGTCTCGTCGCGGGCAATCCGCATTAACGAACCCATCTTGCGATATGTGCCGTATCCCCAAGGCGTAATTTCGTTGTACCAGCCGGGAAAATACTGCTGTTCAAAAGCACGGCCTGGCGTCTTTGGATCAAAACAATCACCTTCCGGCGCTGCTGACGGGTCGAACTTTAATACCTGTTCATAATGCATGGTTTTCCTTTCACCATATAACTGCAGTGCGATCAAACATACCGACACTTGCCGGGCCAATCGACCAAGCCGATAATCGCCAGCCTTACAATGGCGCCCTCAGTCGGCGGAGCGGATTATGGACCCTATCGTACTGCACACGCACGGGATGGACCCGGCGTCATCATCGCCAGTACCGGTCTCCTCGGGCGTTCCATTTGCCAAAGGCGCGATGCTCGATAGCAACCCGCTCGCTTTGCACAACGCCTGCGGCACACCGCTGGCAACACAAACTGACGTGCTTTCACGCTGGGACGACGGCAGCATTCGCTGGTTGCTGGTCAGCACGCAATTGCGAGGCCAAAATGCGGACGAGGGCGTACTCACGCTCGAGCCGGGTGAGTCCGTCACGCCGGACAATCCCGTCCTATGCACGCAACATGGCGACGAGCTTGAACTGAATAATGGCATCCTCACACTCCACACGGCCCCCGACCAGTTACTCGGCCAATTAACATTGGCAGGCAAAAACGTGTTCGTCGACGGCGCAACGCCTGACCTGCAGATTATTGAAGCGGACGGCACCGTTTACACCGCCGGACAAGGCAAGCGCACGTCGACGTCCATCGAATACCGCGGCCCGTTAACCGCGACCGTACGCCTCGAGGGCGAATTGGCTGATACCGACGGCCACCATGATTACGGCTACGTCCTGCGGGCCACGCTTTATTACGCACTTCGCCGTACCCGCCTGTACACCACCTTCATCGTTCGCGGCGATCAGCCGACGCGACAGATCGATCGCATCAGCCTCAACTGGCGAAATGCCGACGTCAACGAGTCGGACATTCTCCTGCCCCGCGGTGGCTGGCGGCCACTGAGCGGCTCGCTGACCTGTCGGCAATACGAGCACGATCACTACCGCATCACCAGCGACGATCCGGCACTGGACATGCACCCGTTCGGCGGTTTCGCCGGTTGGTGCGCATTGCGTTCACAAAGTCTCGACCACTCGCTTGGCCTGGCATTGCGCCACTTCAGCCTGCTGCACCCCAAGCAACTTGCCCTGCACGGCGACGGCCGGGCGAACATCGATCTTTACAGTCGTAACGACGACGACCCGCCACTTAACCTCGCCGTCGGCCGCTGCAAAGGTCATGACCTGCTGCTCACTTTCGAAAACCTTGGCGACGACTCCCTGATCGACACCCTCGGAAGCTTCGACCACCTGCCTGCGCTGCGTCCCCGGCCCGATTACGTTTCAAAAACCAACGTGTTCGGGCCACTGCCCAGCTTTACAACGCGGCGAGGCAAAGATTTTCTGGCCATGACCGAACAGACGGCGCGACTCGAAGAGTTCGAGCAGGACAGCTACCCGCAGCACGCCACCGGCATGCTGCACCATGGCGATTGGTTTTACTTCGGCGCCAAGATTCGACCCGGCGTGTGGACCGTCGACGTGATGTACTCCGACGGCGAGGGCGACGTGCCCCACGTCTATGACCTGCTCTACTTGATTACGGGCAAGAACGAATACTTCCGGCGTGCTCGCGACGGGGCTGTCCACTTGGCCGAGGTAGACACGGACCACGTCGGCGGCGCCTTGCGCTACCACGGGTATGCGGGCAACGAGGAAAACCACGAGGACAAATTCGGCGCCTTCGAGACCGGCCATGTCTGGCTCGACGGGATCTGTAACCATTACGTGCTCACCGGCGAAAAGCACGCGATAGAAAGCGCCGTTAAAATTGCCGACTTTCTTTGCCGGTATGTCACCACGCTCACCTCCATGGGCCAAGTCTCGCCCGGCATTCCCCGCGGCTGGGGCTGGGTCACCATGTCCCTGCTGCGTGTACACCAGGAAACGGGTGAACCCCGGTACCTTGAAGTGGCCAGGCAGATCATCGACTTTGTTGTCCGCTATGTGGAAGACGTTGAAAAGGTCATGGAGGAAGAAACAAACGTTTACTGGGGCCCCAACTGGATGCAGGAAGGTTCGGCCTTCAACTTTGCAGCCCTTGTCTGCGAAGCCATGATGCGTTACGAAGAATGGACCGGCGACACCCGGGTCCGCAACGCATTGATCAAAAGCGCCGCATGGACGCTGCAGCACTGCTACGACCATGAACTGGACTCGCTCATCCACCAATTCAACGGCATTTCGTTCAACCGACGCTTCCACTGCTACCCACGCAACCTTTCCTGGCTGGACTCGCTGGCCTACGCCTACAACCACACCCAGGACCGCATGTACCTCGACGCCGCCTTGCGTATTCACGACACAAGTGTCCGCCGCGCACTTGAACAGTTCAGCCAGGTGAATCTGGCCTACGGATTCCGCGACTCACTTCGCTTTTACGCCCTGCTAGAACAAATTGGCGATGTGGAGCCGCCCGACAAGCAAACTTTTAAGAAGCGATACAACTTCAACTTGCCTGCGCCGCGGGCCACAGGACAACCCGCATCGCCCTTCGACGGCCTGCTCGCCAATCGCAAGCCACTCTTCGCTGTTTCGTTCGAACACGATTTAGAACCGCAGATTGCCGCGACTAACACCCGCATCACGCTGATCGACCCCACGCCCGTCGTCGTTGCCGGCGAAGGGCTCAAAGTCACCGGTATCGGCAGGTGCACCTATACCGCCGCAGGTAATGTCAAAGCCCAAAAAGGCACCGCGAGCTTATGGCACCGCCACGCACCCGACGACCCGGCCAGCAGTGGATTTTCTCATTGCCCCTTTTTGATCCACGTTCATGCCAAGCCCTACTGGATCAGTTCAATCTGGCTGTCCCTGAAGTGGGGCCTGCGCCTAAACGACGAGCGAGGCCGACTTACGGCGGTTCTCCAAGACATTCCCGAAAATACCAGCGGCGTTGAGCCCATGTCGGTCAACGAGCACATGGCCGGCGATGGCTGGATGCACTATGCCTTCACCTGGCAGACCGCGCAACTGAGTCTTTATGTCAACGGCCAGCACATCGCCACCTCCAATGACGCAGTCGTTGCCAAAAATGAACCGACCATGATCGATATCGGCTCACGCATCGGCGGACTACACGCCCAGGGTCGAATCCGTAACGTCAAGCTCTACGACGTTGTCGCCGCCAACACCGCCATCGAGGACCTCTACCAATCGGAACGGCCATTGTTCATCGCCGACACGACGCCTTAACCTGCCCGCACTGTTGCCAAGAGACCTTATATCCATGTCCAAATCGTCCATCCAGATGCGGCTTATGCCACACGAGGCGACGCTCGGCCACGAAGGAGCCGCCCTGCTTTCGTATCTCGACAAGACGCCTGTTGACGAAATAATTTTCGTAGTGTCCCACGTTGAAGCGATGTCCCCGGGCCTGGGCACGCTGGGTGAATGCCAAGCCCAAGCAGATCAACTGCAGCCGATTTTTGAAAAGCTCCGCGACCGGCAGATCAACGCCAGCATCAACATGTGGTGGACATGCGGCTTTAGCGACTTTGCATCGTGCAGCCGGAACCTGTGCGACAAGTTTAATTTTCGCTGGGCCGTTAATCCGGCCGGAGAAGTTAGTCGTTCAATTGCCTGCCCGCGCAACGGGCAATGGCTTGACCACGTGACAAAAATGTACGGTATTTACGGACAGCTTCGGCCACGTATCCTCTGGCTGGATGATGATGTGCGGGCCCGCCTGCGTGCCGCGGTCAAGTCAACGTGTTTCTGCGAAGACTGCCTAAGCCAGTTCAACCGGCGCTGCAGTCAATCGTTCGATCGCACCGCCCTGTTTGCCGCCATTGTCGCCGACCCGCCCAACCCGGTACGCAATGCCTGGCTCGACTTTCAGGCTGACACATTTTTGCACATAGCCAAATCCCTGGCCGACTCCGTTCACGCGGTCAGCCCGCAAACACGGATGGGCGCGATGCTGTCGATGCCCGGCGAGCACTGGGCTGAGGGCCGGCGATTTGATCAGCACCTTGACGCGTTATCAGCGCCCGGCGCCCGGGCCGTGACCCGGCCGCAACTGGCGACCTACATGGAAACGGCCGGCCAAGTGCTGCTCGAATCCTTCAACGGCACCCGACAGACCCAGGCGGTCGTGCCAGACGATGTCGAGTGCTTTCCGGAAATCGATACCGCGCCGCAGACGGGCTACAACCACAGCGTCACAACCGCCCAGTTCAAATTCGAACTGTGCCAGGCGATGGGTATGCCCGGCGTCACAGCGTATCTCTACGCCAGCGGTACCGTGCTGGACGAGGAAATCGACCGGCCCATGGCGGAAATGCTCCGGAAAGTGCGACCACGGCTTGATGCGATCGCCGCGCTAGGGTTGCAACGCCACCAGTTTCGGGGTCTTGGCCTGCCATGGCACGAGGACGAGGCCCGGCATGCAACGGGTGCGGGCGACATTGCGGTTGACGCGCATCGGGCACTCGAACGACGATGCGTATGGGACACGGCCCTGACACGCCTAGGGTTCGCGACGGTCTTTGACTTCACCACGGCCAACGCCGTTGCCGGTGAAATGCTCGCCGCGCTTGCGCCCCAGCAGTTGCAACAGCTTTTCTCCACGGGCGTCTTGCTCGACGGCCGCGCCGCGGAGACTTTGGTCGGCATTGGCAAAGGGCACTGGGCTGGCCTCGCTGGTTGCGCCGAGCCGACGCCCGCCGCCACAGAGCGTATCTGTGACGATCGCTTTGGTCCCGTGCGGCATATGCCCATGACCATCCGCATGGAGTGTCCGCCCCGTCAGTTCGAACTGCTACCCGGCACGCGAGGCATCTCCAACGTACATGCGTTCGACGGCACACAGGTTGGACATGGCATTATCCTTTTCGAAAACGAACTGGGCGGGCGCACGATCGTGGTGCCCTACGACGGCCAGCAGGGCGCCATCGCCAACTCCATGTTCACCAGCGTCAGCCGACAAAAGCAATTCAACGCCATCGTGCACTATCTCAACCGCGACGCAGCGCCGCACGGCAAAGTCATCGATGCACCCAACGCTATGATCCTGATCGCCCAACAAGATGGCCAACTCATCGTCGCCGTCGCCAATTTCTGGCCCGACACGATCGAGAACCTGGCCATCGAACTGGGTCACGTCGACGCCGTGCCGGAGAAAATCGAATTTCTCGATCCTGCCGGACAGTGGCAATCCGTCGCCGTCGCATGCAGACAGACCGAACCTAAGGCCGTGCGCCTTGAAATAGATCTGAACGTGCACTACCTACACGTGGCGGTGTTGCGTATATCATTGGCCTCAAATCGCTAGCACAGGTGCTCGCACGTGTCGGAGACTTACCACGAAACATGGCGCACTGCCCTAGAAGATCCCTTTCGCGAGAAGTTTGTCGCTCAGGGCCCGCCCGACTTTGACGCGATCGTTAATCATCTGCCCCGCCTGCAAGGTTCGGCCGCACTGGATCAATCGCAACTCAAACAACATCGCGATCAACTTGCTGAGCAAGTTCAGCCCGACTTGGGGCACCCCTTGCTGGATGAAGCGGTACTCACCGGCCTAGCATCGATCGACGTGACTTTCGAGGCCGACCACCCCCGCTACGGCTGCGGTGAATATGCCTACGCCATCCACGACGGTTTCCCCGGCACTATCATCGCCACGGTAGACGCCCTGCTGGGCTGGGACCTGATCGACCGGGCCAAAACCTTACTTCGCTACTACCTAAAACATTTTGTTCGCACCAAGTTTGGAGACTGGAATCGAACCAAGCCCGGCGACATCTGTTACTACGCCCCATCGATCAGCGATTACGGCCAGCTGCTTACCACCGCCATCCGCTTGGCCAGGCAAGTCAAGGACGATCCGCTATGGACAGAGGAGGTTGTCTTCAAAATCGATGCGTTGGCCGAGCGGTTGCTTGATTTGTGTCTCGACCGCGATGGAAACCTGCTGGCAGGCGTACCCGAGGCGGACACCCGCAAGGCGACCGGGTATTACTTTCACAATAATGCCTGGGCCTGCCGGGCCTTGATCGACTGGTCTGACTTCGTCGACGCGCTGCATCCGAAAGTACGCGCCGACTCCGGCCGCACTCGCGCCGCAGCCTTTGCATTGCGGCAGCAAACGCTCGATGCCATCAACAGGACCTGGCCAGCCGATCCCGACGACTGGTGGCTGCCTCCCCTGACCGATAGACACGACAAGCCAAAGCACCTGTGCCAAACACAGCTATCCAGTTACACCAATTACCGTTACTGGCCTGAACTGCTTTCCAGCGGCATCCTGCCCGCCGACCTAGCCAACCGACTTGTCAATGCACGGCTTGCCGGCGGAGGCCAGTTCATGGGCATGAGCCGGTTCGAAGATCATCTCGATGACTGGCCCATGTACGACTACCTGCTGGGCCTGTGGCAACTCGATCGGCGTGATGACTTTCTTTTCAGCCTCTACGGACACGTCGCCTACCACCTCGGTGAGGGCCACCTCACCGCTTACGAACAGGCCACCTTCCCCCCAGGAGGCCCGTGCGCTGATTATTGCCTACCCTGCCAGCTTGTCGTCCCCCGCGCAGCGGCGTTGTTGCGGCATGAACCCAATGAAAACTAGGCATTTATGAACCTTGACCTGCTTCGACGAAACGATTGGTGTGGCGGACAGTTACTCGCTTTCTCCGGACTCGACGGCCCGACCGATTTTGATCACAACCTCGTCGGCCGCACCGCTTTCGGTTCGCCCGGCATCGACATCAAGCTACCTGGCCCCTGTCGTATCGCGTTTATCAACAAGCAGCCGTCACTGGTGACCAATGACTCGTTCGAACTGGGCACGCCACCCGTTCTGCGCGGTGCCTTTGTAGATACCCATCACCTGCTGATAGAAGGCCAATGCGAAATAGCCCGCCATAGCGAGCAAGTAAAAACGACCTCTCGCAACAGTCGCTTACTGGTCGGCTCAGCCAGCCATTCCGACGCCGCAAAGATTGATACGGACCTCGACGCCACGCTCGACGCCCGACGCCGTTGGCTTGAACAACAGAATGTCCCCGCCACCCTGTCGCCCAAGGCGCAGGCGACCCTTGCCAAGGCATTCTCCGTCATGAAATGCCAGGTGTGCACCGCCCAAGGCAATATCCGTCACCGCTGGACAACGCCCGCACGCTGGCCCTGCAAGGCCATGTGGCTATGGGACTCGATCTTCCACGCCATCGGCTGGCGGCACATCGACATCTCCATGGCCCGAGACCTGCTCTCGGCAGTGCTGGACACGCAATACGAAACCGGTTTCATCGCCCACGCCCTGCAGCCGAACAAAACCTCACATATCACCCAGCCGCCACTGTTGGCTTTCGCCGCTAGGCAAGTCTACGAGGCCGGTCCCAACCGCGACTGGATTGGTCAGATCTACCCCAAGCTCTGCGCTTACGTGAGCTGGGACTTGGCCAATCGCGACAGTGACGGCGCCGGGCTGGTCGAGTGGTTCATCGAAGGTGAGATCCACTGCCGAAGCGGCGAAAGCGGTATGGACAATTCGCCCCGCTTCGACGCCGCCACGCAGCTCGACGCCACTGATTTCAATTCGTATCTGGCCCTCGAATGCCAAACACTTGCCCATTTCGCCACGGTACTTGGGCGTAACCACGAAGCGCAACGCTGGCTCGATCAGCACCATAGCCTCTGCCAACTGATTGACCAGCGACTTTGGTCGGACAAGTACAAGTTCTACGTGGATTACGACGTGGATCGTAACGCGTCCAGCGATGTGCTAGCCGGCGCTGGATTCCTGCCGTTGATCTGCGGCGCAGCTTCACCTCAGCAGGCCCAACACCTTGCAGCTCACATGGACAATACCCAAACGTTCGCCACTGCAATACCCATTCCCTCGGTCGCCGCAATTAATCCCAGCCACTACGCCAAGGATATGTGGCGAGGCCCAACCTGGGCGCCGCTTAATTGGTTGGTCAGCTTTGGTTTTGATCGTTATGGCCTGCACCGGCAGGCTGACGATATCCGGCAAAAGACGATCCACGAAATCGAGCGTACCTGTGCCAAGTACAACGCCATGTTCGAGTTCTTCGACGACCGCGGCAAGGTTGACCCGCCCGCCCTGCTACGCAAAGGTTCGTGCGATCCGTCCAACCCCTACCATCAGGTTTTTTTCGACCTGGGCTGGACCGCGACCATCTACGCTGATTGGGTTCTCACAAACGCCTCGCCGAAATAACGCCGGTGCGGCCTGCTTTCGTGCTAAAGATTTTTTAGTTATACCAGTTCCACGGGCCAGAACCGCCCCAGCCCAAATACCGCAACTCCTTGACGTGTCGCCACTCTACATGGCCATCGTATGCGCTCCAGTTGGCCCCTGCCGGGGGCACACCCGGGCCGCAGATACTTGTACGGGTCACGCATTCATAGCCTACCCGGTGATTGGCCCAAAACGGTTCGCCCGCAGTAAACAAGTGCTCCAGCCCCGGATTCCACGGGTACCAGGGCGCGGTATATACAAAATCGCCCATCATCACTTCCTCGGCCGGCTGCTCAACCTCATGGATCGACGTACGCAAAGTAAATGCCACGTTGACGGCGTTGAAGTAGATAGGGTAGTCCGTACCGTGTTGCTGGTGGTCCCACGCCGAATCGTCCCACATGTCGATTAGTGATGTGGAATTCTTATGCCCGGTAGATGGACAATAAAAGGTCTCCACCACAGGCACCACTGCTCGCAGCGTCGGCTTGAGGTTAAAGTTGTGGTTGGAAACGTCCGTCGGGTTAGAGTCGTGTGCAGGGAACTTGCCGTCGTTCTCGTCGGCAATGATAAGTATCCCCATGGTGATCTGCTTGACCTGAGCCGCACAGAGCACGCGGTTCGTGGTAATTTTCACAGTCCGCATCGCCGGAAGCATAATGGAGATCAGCGCCGTGATGATTGCCATCACCACAAGCAACTCGATCAATGTGAAACCGCCAGCCTCTCTGTGTCTTGGCCACGATGACGTACGAGGTGGTTTATCTGACATATGCTCTACTGTTCCAATACGCCTCGAACATACGCCTCAAATAGCAATTTATGCTAGACCCGTCTTCGCGGAAACTCAAATACGTTTGTTACTGCACCAGTACGGCAACACACTTCGAGGACAGGTCGCCTCCGACGAGCGTGGCCAATTGTTATGCACCAAGTTTGTTTAGTTGTACCAATGCCATGGGCCGGCGCCGCCCCAGCCCAGGTACCGCAACTTCTTGACGTGTCGCCACTCCGCATGGCCATCGTATGCGCCCCAGTTGGCCCCTGCCGGCGGAATACCAAAACCACCGGGACCGGGACACCTCCCGTTGACGCACTCATAACCAACAGGGTGATTGGAGATAAATGGTGCGTTCGGGGGGAAATAACCGCTGTAGCTCGAGTCCCAATTCGCAAAAGAACCAATTACCAGGTCACCCACCATTACTTCCTCGGCTGGCTGCTCGACCTCATAGATTGACCTACGCACAGTAAATGTCCGTGTTGAGCCGAAGTGGATCGCGTAGTCCGTGCCGTGCTGTTGATTGTCCATAGACGGATCGTCCCACCTATCGACCCGATAACTGTCCTTGCCCCAGGTGGAAGGACAATAAAACGTATTCGCCACCGGCACCACTGCTCGCAGCGTCGGCTTGAGATTAAAGTTGTAGCTGGAAACGTCCGTCAGGTTAGAACCATGTTCAGGGAACTTGCCATCGTTCTCGTCGGCAATGATAAGTAGCCCCATGGTGATCTGCTTGACCTGGGCCGCGCAAAGCATGCGGTTCGTAGTAATCTTCACCGTTCGTAGTGTTGGCAGCAGGATGGATATCAAAGTCCCAATGATCGCGATCACCACCAGCAGTTCGATCAGCGTGAAACCGGCAGTCTTCCTTGGGCCTAATCGTATTGATGACAATAAATTTCGACCGGACACAATTTTGTCCTTTTGGGGCGACGCGAACTTGCGTTACAAATGGCAATGCATGATAGGGTCTTCTCCGTGAGGGCTCAAGACATTTCGCTGGAAAATCAGTAGGGCGGTGCACCGCGAGGACCGACTGTTGCCAGCGGCCGCGGGCCTTGGGTTGCCAACATCTGAAATTGCTCAACGGTAATTCCATCGCTTGGTAATGCCCCGTCCACCAAATACGAGAGGCATCTACCGATCAGGTCCGTTGCCCCCGGGTCATCTTCATGTACTCCAAAGGCGCTGATTATCAGGCGACCTTCACCCACGCGTACATCTACTAGAAACCCCTTGTCACCGCTGCCCCGGTACGACCCGAACGCACGCACCAATGGTTTAATCCTGATAGGCCATGCCGATAGGTCCAGTGGTGGGTGCTGATGCATCATTCGGAAAAACTGCAAATCACACCATTGCTCGTGGGCAAATCCATCCATGATCGGGTGCGCAGCAATCAACGTAGCCGACGTTACGGTCGACGGATAATTCGCGCCAGGCGTCCAGAACGAGCTGTATTCCGGCGTGAAACCTTCCGGGGGTACATCTGGCAAAATCCGTGACCCGCGCAGTACGGCTTTGCCGCCTGACTGCAAGTGATCCAACAGCCCTGGCGTGACTCGATCACAAACCAACAAGTCCCGTACCGTTACTGTCGCTCGGAGCGTTTCCAGCCCATCGACAAGCCGCCGCGCCATGGTCGCATCGACACACTCGATCCGTACCGGCGCATTGACGATCACCTTCCGCGGGAAAGCCCATAGCTTCCAATGGTTACTTGCCTTGCGGCTGCCTGCCACAAGAGCTATCCGCAATTCGAAACACCGCCCACGCTCCACTGCCGGAACCTCCACATCAAATTGCGCCAACTCTGCCGTCTGGCCATGCGCCGGCTTTACATTCCCAACTTTGCCCTGCCGCTGTACCTGGCCCCCAAACGACAACTCCCATTGCAAATCGCTGTTGCCCCACTCACTGCGCCCGAAATCAGCGCAATACACGGTGATGCGCAACGTGCCGCCCCCTGTCACGTTTCGTTTTTCGTATGGCCGGTCCCAGACCAGCACCGTGTCCGACCAGCATTCGCGCCAGTCAGCCAACTGCGGATGTCGCTTCGGCCGGTAAAAATCATCGAGTATGCCCTCCACTGCCCACGCGCTGTCCGCACCCGTCCACATGCTTAGCCCGGCCAGTCGGCGATAGGTGCGGATTGCGTACTCCACCTTCTCCTTGCGTTGAAGAGCCTGAAGCCGCTGTGAATGGTCCACCCAAACGTTGATGTGTTCGGCCAGTCCCACTTGCCTTGCCGTACGCTCGAACAACTCGTGGTAGTACGGCCGCATCGCGCCCGTATAGCGGCCCTTGTTTTTGGGGTCCGGAACCGATGTCCACCACTGATGCTCGTGCAGCACCACCGGCTTGGCCTTGAGCGAGGCCCAATGCCCTCCCCACTCGGCGTACATGTCCGACTCCACCCGATCATCCGACCCGCCGTCCGTATACATGAACAGACACTGCGGAGCCAATCGTTTCACGTTGTCGTGCAACCGTTTGACTTGGGCAATCCGCTGCGGACTTTGGCCCCAATACACAGACCGCTCGTTGGACATGCAATAGGCCAGCGCCGCGGGATGATGCCGAGTGTGCTTGACGATCCCATAGGCCTGCTCTTCCAGTATTTCCTGCGAAACCTGGTCCTGGTTGACCATCCACCCGCCCAGCACCCCCGGCTCCGACTGGACCCACAAGCCCTCTTCATCTGCCACGTCCATCCATTCGGCCACCGGAACGTTCGAGTTCATGCGTACGTGATCAAAGCCCCATGCCTTGAGTGTACGTATCTGTCGCCGCAACTCTTGCCGATCAATGCACGGACTAAGCGTCAGCGGGTGTACGTAAAACTCGCCTGCCGAACGAAGCCAGAGCTTGCGGCCTGACAACACCAACCTGTGGCCCTCAATGCGAAAATCACGAAATCCAAAACGTCGCCGCAAGGCGTCCACTACGCGATCCCCGGTTTTCAGCTGAACCTCGCATTCGTACAAAAACGGATCATCCAGTTCCCACCGCCTTATATCCTCGATCTTTAACTGGGCCACCTGCTCGTCATCTTCACCCGGCAAATGTGTATCCTGTTGCGCCACAACCTTCCCGCTAACCGCTTCGCGTACCACGATCTTGAGCCATTCTTGTTCTTCCGGTAGCCCAGCGGCAGTCACCCTGACCTGCACCGTCCCCATACTTCCGTCAGCCTGCGGAAAGATGTCGGCCAGATGACGCGGCCAAACCCCTTCCAGCAAAACTTCTCGATACAGTCCCGTCCACGACGTTAGCCAGTTGTAGCCACCAGCCACTTCGCGGTCCGCCTCACTAATGCGCACCGACAACATGTTGGGCCTGTCATGCCGCAGCACATCCGTCACATCCACGCGAAACGGCAACAGCGTCTGCCGGTGAATGGCGACCTTTTGTTCGTTGACCCAGAATTCTCCGCGTGGATGTACGCCGCCCACCACCAGCCAGACACGCCGGGTTGCCCACTCTCTTTCGCCAGGAACACCAAACTGCCGACGCAACCAGACCACTCCCTGGTAAACCGCATGCGTCACCTTCGTCTCGAACTTACCTTCCTTGACCATCTCCGCCTGGTCGTCACCAACGCCTTGGCCCTGGACCGTACCCGGCACGCACACCGTAGATTCAAATTCCACCTCATCGCCGAACCACTTTTCTTCCACCCCGCGATCACCGCGGTCCAGGCGCATCTGCCACGTCCCGTTGAGCGACATCCGCGGCCGCGCGGTGCCGGGGTCATACTCCCCGCTTACTGTTGGGCACTCAATACAAAATTTGCCGCCCATTATCATCGCTCCGGTTGGTTGCCGCTACTGTTTAGTCGTAACTCGCTAAAATGCAAGCGCAAATGTATGTGTTCCAATGATGTTGCACGTACTTTTTCAAGTAGGCCGCACCATGGGCACCACCCTCTGGCAATACTACCGCTCACTGGCCCGCAATATGGCGGAAACGGCACTGGCCAATGTTAACAGCCTTGACGACTGGCACCCGCGACGGCAGCTGATCCTCCAGCAATACATGCACTCCATGGGGCTGGATCCTTTGCCGCCCAAGTGCGACCTGCAAACCACTGAACACGGCCAGCTCACCGGGCCCGGCTACCTCGCCACCAAAATAGCCTTCCAGTTCCTTGCCAATTGTTGGTCCACGGCCAATCTTTACCTGCCCAACCCGCCTGGCGAAAAACGTTTACCTACCATCCTCTATCAATGTGGGCACGCACCCTCCGGCGTCGCCTTCTATGCCGACCACGGCATCAAGTGGGCCAAACGCGGCTACGCCTGCCTCGTACTCGACACCATCCAACAACACGACGACGATGCGACCCACCACGGCATCGCCGACCACCAAAGCTACGACTGGCTTTCGCTCGGCTACACGCCCGCCGGCGGCGAACTGCTCAGCGCCATGCGCGCCGTGGACCTGTTAACCACGCTGCCTGAGATCGACCCCGACCGCATCGCCACCACCGGCCTGTCCGGCGGAGGGGCCATGAGCCACTACCTGGCCCTAGCCGATCCACGCATCAAGGCATTTGCCGCCTGCTGCGGCGTGTCCGACCCCTATTCAGCCATCGACCTGCTCATCCAGCGGCATTGCTGTGAGTGCACTTACTATTACAACCTGTACGGCCACGACACGGCCGTCTATGCCGCGCTGGCCGCGCCTCGCCCGGCCATGTTCTGCTTTGCAGATCGCGACGGGCTATTCGACCGCAACCAGTACATACCCATGGTCGAGCGTGTCAAGAAAATCTATCGTCTCTACGGCCGCGAAGACCACTGCCAGCTTTACGAATACCCCGGTCCGCACGCCTATCAGCCCCAGCTCGAACGCGCCATCGACAACTGGTTTGACCAGCATGTCGCTAGCCAGCACCACCCACACGTCGACCGCCAGCACCCGCCACACAACAGGGCGACGTTCATGATTCCCAACAGCGAACTTGCCTGCCCCAACCAACTCGACAAACTGCCGCAACAGCTTGCCCGCAACGGGGGAATCGAGTTGCCCCGCGACCAAAGCGATTGGCCACGTATCCGCGACAACGCCCTGCAAATTCTGCGCGAACGAATCTTCATCCGCCACGGCCAAAACAATGAACGGCTTGTTGCCCGCCACGTAGGCGACTGGTTCATCAACGATGATGAAACCAATTCACTGCGCAAATACCATTGCCAGATCGGTGACATGGATGTGTGGATCGAATGCCGCGGCCCCACCACGCCGAGCAAGCAGGTCATCGTCGTTGTGGCTGACCGCGATGAAAATGTGTTTGAAACCAGCTCCCGCATCGGTCCCTGCGTCGCCGATCACACCGTCTTGCGCATCGAGCCGCGCGGCTGCGGATTTACCGGTTACCACCCGAGACAAGAACGTTACTACGCCCGGGCGGCCGCCGTCGTAGGGCTAACACACACCCAGCTTATGATCGAAGACCTGCAACACGCCATGGATTTTGCCCGCACGCTGGATTACATTCAAGAACGCCCAATCTATCTCTTCGCCAAAGCTGACGCCGCCGTCGCCTGTCTCTACCATGCCCTGTTTGACCAAACAGTCGCTGGCCTTGTGCTGGATGATCTGCCCGCAACCCATCGCGAAGGCGGACACCTGCTGGGCATCCTGCCTACGATGGATATCCAACATGCCTTGGGTCTTGTTGCCCCCCGACCACTGGCACTGGTCAATTCAACATTCAACAACGATTGCTTCGCCCGTCGTATCTACGCGCTGCTCAACTGCCCACAAAATTTCGCGCAAACAACTGACCTGCAACACGCCTTCAACCACGCGATGCAACACATATAAAACGCATCAGCCAGACTAGCCGCCCGCCGATCTTTTCGCCCGCACATGATTGAGAAATCCACGACGAGACACGCACTTGCCGGCTGGCGACAGCGTTCTAATCTCCATGCCTAGGGCCACGATCCGGACGCTTGGGCAGCCAACAATTTCCGTTAATAGCGGTAATGCTCGGGCTTGTAGGGCCCGTCGGCGGGCACGCCGATATAGTCTGCCTGCTCCCTGGTCAACTTCGTGAGCTTTACCCCCAGTTTTCCCAGGTGCAGGCGAGCCACTTTTTCGTCAAGGTGCTTGGGCAGCACGTACACCTTCTTTTCGTACTGCTCTAGGTTCTGGGCCAACTCTATCTGGGCAATGACCTGGTTGGCGAAGCTGTTACTCATGACGAAGCTGGGGTGGCCAGTGGCACAGCCGAGATTCAGCAGACGGCCCTCGGCAAGGATCAACACGCTGTGGCCGTCAGGAAAGACCCACTGATCGTATTGCGGCTTGATGTTGCGTTTTTCTATGCCCGGCAGTTTTGCCAGACCGGCCATATCGATCTCGTTGTCGAAGTGGCCGATGTTGCCCACGATGGCGCCATCTTTCATCTGCCCCATGTGGTCGATGGTAATGACGTTGAAGTTGCCCGTGGTGGTAACGAAGATATCAGCCTCATCCACGACGCTTTCAACAGGCTTGACCTCGTAACCTTCCATCACCGCCTGCAGGGCGCAAATGGGATCTATCTCGGTCACAATGACGCGGCAACCTTGGCCGCGCAGTGATTGGCAGCAGCCCTTGCCGACCTCGCCGTAGCCACAGACGACGGCAATCTTGCCGCCCATCATGACGTCTGTGGCTCGATTGATCCCGTCGATCAACGAGTGCCGGCAGCCATAGATATTGTCGAACTTGCTCTTGGTCACGCTGTCGTTGACGTTGATGGCGGGAAAAAGCAGCGTACCGTCTCGCTCCATCTGGTAAAGCCGGTGCACGCCGGTGGTTGTCTCTTCGCTGACGCCACGGACCTTCGGCGCCACAGTGGCCCAACAGCCCGACCGGTTTTCCTGCTCATCGCGCAACAAATCGAGGATCACACCCCATTCTTGCGGATCACTGTCAGGGTTAAACGCGGGCACCTGGCCGGCTTTTTCAAATTCATAACCCTTGTGTACCAATAGCGTGGCGTCGCCCCCGTCATCCACAATCTGATCAGGCCCAACGACCCCACCATCTTCGCCGTCGCTAAAATCCAGTGCCCGTTGGGTACACCACCAGTATTCCTGCAACGACTCGCCCTTCCAGGCGAACACCGGCACGCCACGCGGCTCGTCCACACTTCCACCGGCTGCGCGCGGGCCAACCACCGCTGCCGAAGCCGCATGGTCCTGCGTCGAAAAAATATTGCACGAGCACCAGCGGACCTGAGCGCCCAACGCCACCAGCGTTTCGATCAGTACCGCGGTCTGGATGGTCATGTGCAGCGATCCCATGATGCGCAAGCCTGCCAGCGGCTGGCTGGTTGCGTACTCCTGTCTGATCGACATCAATCCGGGCATCTCCTGCTCGGCCAGGTCCATTTCCCTGCGACCCCACTCGGCAAGGTCCAGATCAGCGACTTTATATTCCAAGGTGGCTGCGGGGGCGGTCATCTGGGATTCTCCATAAGGCTCTTGCTTGGGGTAACGCGACCTTATCCGACAGCGCCAGAAGCGATTATTGTACCGTCGATTTTTCGCCCCGTCTGGACAAGCCGCACAAACGGGGTAACTTGGCCCAGTCATGGATATGCTCAAGCCGGTTCAATTTGCCATGGTCGGCCTAGGCGGGTACGCCAAGTTCGTGTGTGAGCTGTTACTCGAATTCAGTGGCCGCGCCGAAGCAGGCATGGCGCCGGTAAACCTGCTGGCCGTATGTGAACCGGACCAGGCCACGCATGCCAAGGAAATTGCCGCCCTGCGTGATCGGGGCGTCAAGGTGTTCGACCGCTACGAAAATCTACTGGCCGAGCCAGTAGACGCGGTGTGGCTGCCGTTGCCAATCGACCTGCATCGGTCCTTCACGGAGCAGGCACTTGAAGCTGGCAAGCATGTGCTTTGCGAAAAACCCGCAGCCGGATGCGTGGATGACGTAGATGCGATGATTGCGGCCCGTGACCGTAGCGGAAAACTAGTCGCCATCGGCTACCAGGACATTTATGACCCTGCCATTCTGCAACTTAAACACCTGTTGCTAGGTGGCGTGATCGGAAAAATCAGGCGAGCCGTAGTCTGGGCATGTTGGCCGAGAAACCGCCACTACTGGCAACGATCTGCTTGGGCGGGTTGTATGCAGCGCCACGGCGCCTGGATCATGGACAGTCCGCCCAACAACGCCTTGGCCCACCAGGTCAACCTCCTACCGTTTCTCCTTGGCGACGCGCCCTGGACAAGCGTTATCCCAACGCATGTGAAAGCCGAACTTTACCGCGCAGCAGCCATTGAAAACTACGACTGCGGCGCCCTGCAAATCACCATGGCAAACGGAGTTGAGTTGCTGGCGCTTCTGACGCATGCCTGCGGCCAACAAATTGGACCAATCGTTACGATTGAAGGCGACGAAGGCGTGGTGCACGGCGACGCCGATAGTTTTGTGATCGAATCGTCACGGGCTACCGAGACCATCACGCGCAGCAGCAATAGCGAAAAAAACGCTCACATCCTAACCCGATTCGCTAGCGCTATACGTAACCCCCAAGAGGGTGATGCCCAACCGTGCACGCTGGAAATAGCCCGAGTGCAGTCGGTCATCACCAGCGCCGCGTCACAGGCATGCCCAGTAAGCGAGGTGCCTGACTCCCACATCGTGATGGAGAAACACGAGGGTGGGCCGGTCCGCGCTATTGGGGGAATCGAGACGATATTTGAAGGCTGCGCCAAACACTTTCAACTGCCCCACGAGGCCAAGGCAGCGCCCTGGACGAGGCCGGCGGCAGGTATAAATGTGGGTGGCTACAATCATTTTGCCGGACCGGCGGCAATCACATCGGCCGGCGAAAGCGGCTGACAATGAACATGGACCGGGGCACAGGTTGTAACCGGCGATACGCGGCGATACTTGCGCTTACTATGCTGGCCATGATGTTCGCCGGTTGCTACGAGCGCGTCGTGCGCCCAGCGTTTGAGACTTACCGTCATTTGGATTGGACCGATCGGCCGCCCGTGACCAACGGTCGCCAGCCGCAATCAATTGAGCACGGCGACTTGGCCCAGAACGATTGGTCGATTCTGATCGAGTCATTTGAAGGCCGTAACGCCCAGCAACAGGCCAGCACGATGATGTCGCAACTACGCAATGAATCTCACCTGCCGGACTTGTGGATCGCACTGGACGGACAGCGGCATCGCCTTTTGCGTGGCCGATATCCACAGCCAACTTCGCTGGCGGCGCAGCGCGACCTTGCACAGACACGCATGGTGCCGTTGGAGGGCGCGCGGCCGTTCGCCGAGGTCAACCTCGTACGGCTGGGCGCATTCGACGCGGCTGAATCTCTGGACGTGCGCCAACACCGCGGCCGTTGGCTGTACACGCTCCAAGTGGCCGTATTTGATCATTCCAACACCAAGCGCCGGCAAAATGCGGCCCAGCAGTTGGCCGCCAAACTCCGCAAGCAGGGTCACCAGGCGTTTTATTACCACGGCGAAATGTCTAAGGTCACCGTCGGCCTGTTTTCCGACGACGACCGTGTGTCTCAAAAAACGGTGCTGCCCAACGGAAAACAAATGTTGCAATACGTTTACGGGCCACGCGTACGGCAGGTGCAGAAAGATTTTCCTCACAACCTAGTCAACGGCGAGATTTTCTACCTCGGCGGCCCGAACGATAAAAAGCTAGCCCAACCCAGTTCTCTTATCCCGATTAAATAGACGAACGGCCTGCCAGAGAATCAACGCGTAAACCGGACCATACTCGATACACTTTGCCCACAACGGTACGCGATAAGTTTCCAGGTCTGCCAGAGCGACATAGCTGCAGCTGACGGTCAAGCTAAAGACCCACAGGGCAGGGTTGAATCGGATCGCTAGCAAAGCCAGCGCCCACAACAGGTACCAAGGGTGTGCGGTACTGGATAGCAGCAGGGCCGCCAACAAATAGACCATACAAGCGCGCCAAGCATCGAAAGCGGCAGTAGCCCAAACGAGCAGGGCCAAAAGAACGCCGGCCAGAATGGTACATGCCGCAGGCTTTCCAAGCATCGAGACCAGTGGCGCGTACAGTGAACTGTTGAACGCCCACTTGGCCGTGAAGATGCGTACGGTATCAAGCATGCCACCGAGGCCGCCGTCGGCCAGAGCAAACGGCAGGTAAAGGGCCACCAATGTCATCACAGTCGCGCACGCGGCAGCTACAAGCATTTTGGGCTTGTGGCGCAGCGACCATGCCAAGGGCACGGCCAACGGGACAACCAGCGGCTTGACTCCAATGGCCAACGCGAACGCGCTGCCGGCGCCAAATGCGATCAATATGTCTTTCCTGGCGGTCGATCCGGACAGGGCCGTATTCAGTCGAATGGCCCCGCCCTCGCCCAACCAATCGGTCATGGTCAACGTCATGATCAGCCAGACGATACCAATCACGTCTTGGTGCCCCGACCACGCGACCTCGCTGACGGCCAGCGGGTGCCAAGCCCATAAGGCCGCCCACCATGGCGAGCGGCCTTCACGGATCAGTTTCATGATCAAAAGGCCTGTGACGCAAAGACTGAATCCGGCCAATCCCAAGCGAAATACAACTACCGGCTCATAAACCAATGCCGACAACGGGCGAGCGAAAATTGTGTCGGTGACCTGCGCCAACCCGGCAAACACCCATTGGCTGGTCGGTTGATACACGGTCACCATCTCGGGGTAATTGACATGCCATATCTGCTCGACCTGCTGCGGGGTGACGTGGTAGGGACTGTTGCCGTGGATGCCCAGTTGTGAACCGTCAAAGATGTACCTCCAGATATCATCACTGAGCACGGGCCAAGTCGATACCGACACCGTGACCTGCACAGCAAACGCAATGGCCAACACGGCTACTACGGACAAATTGGTTTTCCTCGCTGGGGTTGGCCGATAGCACAATCGCCAAGCCAGACACGTCAAGAGCATCCACACGAAAGCAAACCCACCCCAGTAGATCAACATCTGTAAGCAACTCAGCGGCTTCATGAGAAATTACAGGCTCTGTGGGCGGCGGCGAGGTCCAGTTGATGGCGTAGGGCGTCGACAAGCACGGGCTTTACCTGCTCCATCGCCGGCGCGGAAAGGCCAAGCAGTTGGGCGAGGCTGGTGACGCCTTTGTCAGCCAACCCGCAGGGCACGATGGTCTGGTAATGTGTCAGGTCCGGTGCCACGTTGAATGCCAGGCCGTGCAGGCTGACATTTTTGCGGATGCGCACGCCCAAGGCACAGAGTTTGCGAGGTGGGGAGCCGTCTACCCACACGCCGACGCAACGTGGCAGTTGTATGGCTGCGACGGCGAAGGTGGCAGCGGTATCGATCGCTACTTGCTCGAGCAAACGCATGTAATGGCCAACGTTTAATCCCCAACACGTCAATGGCAAAATAGGATAAGCCACTAGTTGGCCGGGCCCATGATAGGTGATGTCGCCACCGCGATCGGTCGGCTGTACGTCGATACCCAGCAAGGCCAGCTGGGCCTTGTCCGCCAGCAGGTGCTTGGTAGTCGAGCCACCGCGGCTGAGAGTGATCACCGGATCATGCTCGACTAACAGCAATGTGGGTGGCGATTGGCCAGCAAGAACCTGCTGATGGATGAGCCGCTGCCGCGCCAGGGCCGGCGCATAGGCCAATCGTCCCAAATCCTGTACCTCTATCGGGGTGGCATTGGTCATATCGTTGCTTATGATAGCCATGGCCGATGTCGGCCCTGATTGTGACCCCGTGCCAAACATACATCCGACCAGCATGGTAGGCAGCCAAGTGCAACTCGACGAAGACGTCGAGATAGGCCCAAGCTGCGTTCTCGACGGGCCGGTGCACATTGAAAACGGCTCACGGCTGATCGGGCATGTTTACATTCAGGGGCCGACAACCATCGGCCCCGGCAACACGTTTTACCCGTTTTGCTGCATCGGCTTTGCCCCCCAGGATTTGAACTTCGACGCCAAAACTCTGGGGGCGGGCGTGCTGATCGGCAGGAACAACGTGTTCCGCGAAAGCGCCACGGTGCACCGGGCCACGGGCAAGAAGCCGACGGCGATCAGCGATGGGAACCTGTTCATGGCCAACAGCCACGCCGGCCACGACTCCATAGTCGGCAACAATTGCGTGCTGGGCAACGGTGTGTTGCTCGGGGGGCATGTACAACTGGCCGATCAGGTGATCATCGGCGGCAACGCGGGGTTGCACCAGTTCTGTCGGTGCGGGCGACTGGTCATGATTGCTGGCGCGTGCGGATTCACTCAGGACTTGCCGCCGTTTTGTGTCAGCTACGTCGATCGCACCGTTGGGTCACTTAATCTGGTCGGGCTTCGCCGGTCTGGCTACCGGGAACATATCGCAGCGCTCAAAGAGGCGTTCGGCCTGCTTTACCGATGCGGCCACACGAATTCCCATGCAGTCGAACTGATCGAATCGCAATTGGGCGACAACCCGTTATGTCGTGAACTGGTGGCTTTCGTGAAAAGTTCGCAGCGGGGCATTTGCCCTTATTCCTCCTCACAGCGCCGCAACTGACGATCAGGATGATCAAATTGCTACAATCGCGATCATGATCGGTCAGCCTCAAGACAGTGTGGTGATCGTTTCCGGACTGCCTCGCTCGGGCACTTCGATGATGATGCAGATGATCGAGGCCGGCGGCGTGCCCGTGCTGTCGGACGCTAGGCGATCGGCCGACAACGACAACCCGCGTGGCTACTACGAGTACGAACCGGTCAAGTCCACGCGCAAGGACGCCTCTTGGGTCACCAATGCTGTGGGCAAGGCAGTCAAGGTGGTACATCTATTGTTGATGGACCTGCCGGCAGTCCACCAGTACAAGGTGGTTTTCATGCGCCGGCCGCTGGAAGAGGTGCTCGCTTCGCAGACCAAAATGTTACACCGCAAGGGGCAGGATGGAGCGAGCCTGTCGCCCGAGCAGTTGGCCAAAGCATTCGGCCGTCAACTCGACAAG
>Ga0310125_10000020_pt1 | contig 65216 bp, 60 predicted proteins | sample CB11b_Tmax_Bot8__FD_203508 | JGI IMG/M metagenome (GOLD analysis project Ga0310125, IMG submission 203508) | Marine microbial communities from Western Arctic Ocean, Canada - CB11b_Tmax_Bot8 | ecosystem: Environmental > Aquatic > Marine > Oceanic | place: Canada: Western Arctic Ocean | collected... | reverse complement strand
AGAGAGTTACCGTTAATGCAATAATAAATCGAGTCACATCGACGGATGAGCTAGAGGGTATGGAAGAATTGGAGGGTGGTGATGCCTCGATTCGTGAGTTCTTGATTAAGGGTAAGAATGGAAAAACTGATAAGAAACTCAAGGATCTCAATGTTCCAGATAATACATTGTTAGCTATGATTAATAGAGATGGAGAATCCCTATTTCCGGATAATGAATCGGTTTTGCAGGCAGGGGATCATGTTTTGGTATTCACCCTTAAAAATCAACTACCTGAGGTGGAGAACTTTTTCCAGTAATTAATGAGAGCTAGTCTCATACTAAGTCTTGCAGGAACGATTGTAGCCTTTTTTGGATTATCTTTTATCTTTCCGATTTTGGCCGGTCTAATCATGGGTGAGGATATTCTGAACTTGCTTCGGATGTTCGGAATCCCTATGGTCCTGTGTATAGCTGGCGGCGGTTTTCTTTATTCATATTTTCATATTGATGAAGATATCAGAAATCGCGAAGCTTTCGTCCTAGTCAGTGTGGTTTGGATAATTATGGTTTTCATTGGGGCCATTCCCTACATAGCATCCGAACAGATGGATTTGATGTCATATGAAATTGGCCTGGCAGGGGCCCTGTTCGAATCCATGTCCGGACTGACAACAACTGGTGCAACTATACTTGAGGTCCCTGAGGATGCCACAATCGTAAATTCCGAGCAATATAAAGAAGGATACTTTGATGCCCCTAAATCACTTCTATTGTGGAGATCCCAGACTCAATGGTTAGGGGGATTGGGAATCATTGTTTTAGCTACTATTATTTTCTCAAGGCTTTTTGGAGGGGGCATTCAGGTTCTTCAGGCCGAGATGCCAGGAACGGGACTTACCAGATTAAAACCTCAGATGGCTCAGACAGCACGCCTCTTGTGGAGTTTGTACCTTACCTTGACCGTTACTGAGATTGTCCTTCTCCGTTTTCTGGGAGATATTCCTCTTTACGATTCTATTTGTAATTCCTTTTCAACGGTTTCAACTGGTGGTTTTTCACCAAAAGTGGAATCGATTGGTTCATACGACAGCACGGCTGCCGATTCGATTGTTACCTTCTTTATGCTAATTTCAGGCATAAACTTCGTTTTGCTGTATTATGTGTCCACTACCTTGCTCAATAATGAGAATCCAATTTCCCTAAGGATAAAAAAATCGGTTAACCTTTTTAGGAGTAATGATGAATTAAGATTTTATTTCTTTCTGATTATACTTTCTTTTTCTCTAATATTTATAAATCTGGTTCTGGAGTCTAAGAACAATTCCGATATCGCTTCTAATTTTAGTCATACTGCCTTCCAAATCGCGTCCCTATTGACTGGTACTGGCTTCACAACGGTAAATTATACAGATTGGCCAAAAATGTCAGTCTTTGTGTTATTGTTGGCCATGTTCATGGGCGGTTGTGCAGGATCTACAACAGGTGGAATCAAGATGGTAAGATTAATGCTGTTGTTGAAGGCCTTAAGGAGGGAACTGGTCTTGGTTATACATCCTCGTGCCATTATTAAACTTAGAATTGGGGACAAGGTTCTGGATGAGCATCTTTTCCGTAATGTCGGTGTCTTTTTCTTTATATTTATTATCCTTTTCTTGATAGGTTCCTTGGTGACCTTGTATTTGGAACCCGGTCTGACCTTAATCGATGGCATTTCAACTTCTCTTTCATGTCTGGCCAATATAGGTCCCGGCATCGGTGTTATTGGCCCCACGGAAACATATAGTGATTTTGGTGACCCAACCTTACTTTTTCTTTCTATGTTGATGATGTTAGGAAGGTTGGAGATCATAACCGTTCTTTTGTTGTTCTTCCCAGATACTTATAGAGATTAGGGCGCAACCTTAAAGTGTGAACAAACGAGTATGAACTTGTGAAGTTAATCTATCGCGTCCAGAGTCAAGGCCAGAAAGTACTGAACTTCATGCTGCTGACAGCGTTCCTGGCACTCGTAATACCATACATCATAGGAGTGAGCAATGGTCATCACACTCCCTGGTTACCGATGATCTCGGAGCTGGACAAGGCTACTCCGGAGGGAACCCTGTGGTCTGCCGGATTGAGTCTGGCCGGAATAATTTCAATACCAATCTGGATCAAGTTGTACAACAAGTGGGATGGACAACTACGTAGTTCGAATACAGACCCGAAATGGCTCTGGTTCAATCTGTTATTTGTCATAATGGCCCAGGTCGGAACGGTATCCTTCATCTGGACCGTGAATCTGCCTTACAACGAATATCCGGTCCCGCATGGGGTCACGGCCGCGTTGTACTTCTACCTCACTCTTCTTCTGGGAACGATCGCGATACTGGTGGTCAGAAAAATAGACAATTATCCGAAAGACATAATCAAGATCAGATTGGCACTGAATTTAGCAGGATATGCTTGTATGATTCTTCTGGCACTTTCTGTCCGTGGATTACCTGAAGACGTGTGCGCATCACCATGTAAGCCACTGTTCATGAATGCAGGTATGGAACCGGATCATGACCACATCATCCACTACAAGGTAGCGATCTTCGAATGGTTGATGGTATTCACGGCGCAGATCGGCTATTTCTTTACTTTCAATTACGACATGGAAGACGAATCGATAATAGAGTAGTCTTTGTGGACCCAACTTCTTTAGTCCACTGTTAATTCGATATTCATGGGAAAAGAGTCTTGGGCCAAGTACGGGATGGAAAAAGGCAAAGGCACGGCGATGAAGTCCGGAGCATTTATGGAAGCCAAAGAGGAAGGTTTCGCAGCCGCAATGTCTGCACCAGCAGGTCCTGCCGGCAATCAAATTTTGAAAAATGCAGTAGATGGCATATGGTCTGAGGCCAGAAAGTTGACCGGCGAGGCAAGGAAAATATCGCTAACTGTTAACAGTCAAAAATCGAAGGAGGAGAGAGAAGCAGTCTTGGATCTGACAAGAATCGCAGCTAGAAAGGCAGGTCTACAAGCCGCAATTGCAGCTGGATGGGAACAAGGGTGGAAAGAAGGAGTTCTGAAACGAGATTCCGGAAAATCAGATTAATCTGAGTTGCATACTACTCAAATATCCGGACATCTTTATTTCTTTGATAACACGTGATAAGAACGAATCATTATCCAGAGCACCATCAATCTGGCTCTGTTCGATTGACAGACTTATGTATCTGGTTCTTCCCTGCCTTCCCAGACTGACCACTTTGGCATTGATTAGTCCTTGCATATCTAGTTCAGATATAATATGGCCAACTCGTCTTTGTGTCAGTTGCTCTACCTTGAACCGTTTGCATATTAGACTGTAGGTATTGTAGACCTCACCGGTTGTTTGCTGTCCGTTTTCTTTGGAGCCGCAGTTTAAGATAATACTTGCCAAAGTTACTTTGGGCTGTAGTGGTAATGTTGAAATAAGGCTACGGACCAAATCATGTTCCATAACATTCTCTGCTTTGCTAACATACTTTACAGTTACGATTTCCTGGCCTTCCCTTTCGGCAATTTCTGCCGATATTCTAAGTAAGTCCAAGGCTTTTCTTGCGTCTCCATGTTCAAGTGCAGCTCTGCTGGAACAGTATGATAATACAAGAGGATCAACAGCGCCTTCATGAAAAGCTATCTTTGCCCTTTGCACAAGTATATTCTCGATCTGGAGTGCATTGTATGGTGCAAACGTCAATGATTCTTCTCCCATTCTTGATTTAACCCTGGGATCAAGCCACGAAGTGAATTTCGTATCATTTGAAATACCGATGAGTGAAATTTTCGAATTGTCCAGATCTGAGTTCAAACCAGTAAGGTGGTAAAGAATATCATCCCCACTTTTGCTTACCAGCGTATCAATTTCATCCAGAATTACGATTGCAATTCCACCATCTTTATCAGCCTTCTCCTTGAGTGCCGAATACACTTTGTCGATTCTCCAACCGGCATTTGGTACTTTATCTTCCCAATCGTTGGAATAAGTCTTACCAATATTTGTTAGAATCCCATAGGGCGTGTTGGTCTGTTTACAATTAATATAAGCCGTATGAATCTTTTTACCCTCAGTTTTAGCTTTTGATAAAATCTGTTTGCAAATAAATTTTGCGACGGCGGTCTTTCCAGTTCCTGTCTGCCCGTATATTAATATATTGGATGGCCGCGCACCATATAATGCTGGTTTCAAAATGTTTGCAACGTCGTTAATTTCGTTATCCCGGTGAGGAAATTCTGGAGGTATGTAAGTCGATGCCAAAGCCTCTCTGTTCCTGAAAATCTTCTCTTCCCGAATGAGCTTGTCAAAAACGTTGTCTTTTCCAAAATCCTGTTTCTTTTCCATAGATAATACACCTGCCATAAGCAGGGCCTTAGGTATAGCCAACCAGCTATAAATGGGAAGGGTCCCAAGCATTCTTTTTTTTGTTTTTAAAGCCAGATTTTCCAATCATTTTTTAATAGAATATAATCACTTTCAATTTACATAGTTGCCATTACAAAAAAGGTTTTCTTCTCTCCCTAATAGGGTCGGACTTGTCAGTCAAAGAAAAAGAAGTTATTGCTTGGCTCTCAGAGCATAAATTAATGCCTTCTCCCGAATTGGTAACTCATGTGGCTAACCATCCTGAGGGTCTGGTGCTCCTTGAGAAGTCGGTTGATTCCTTGGATGGGCCCCGATTATTCCTTAGTGTTTCAGATCTCATAGTTGATGAACATCCCGAACCTCCCAAGCCCATAAGCCGCCCTAAAATTACCAACATCCCCCCCGTCATAATCGAGAGGCAGATCAACAAAAGTATGGCAGATGGAAAGCTGGAGAGCTATGTTTCCCTTTTCAATGATCGTTTCAAGACACTTTCAAGGCTGGTGCGCAGAGATCCATCAATGCGGGATGCAGGGGGTCTGTCAAATCTGGATCCTGATGGGGAAAACAAAGTGATTGGTATGGTCGCAGACATTCGGACGTTTCCTAATGGCCGTATCAGGGTCGCTCTCGAGGATTCAAAAAGCCGTCTGAACTTGATGTTGACTGAACCAAAAGAAGGCAGTCTGAATCTATTGTATGATGAGGTTATCGGCGTGTCTGGTAAACTTAGTAGACAGGGTAATCTTTTGTTCGTTAATTCTCCAATAGTACGACCTCATGTTGGCCGTTATCGGGAATTTGCCCGAGCTGATGAACCATACATTGCGTTGTTTATCTCAGATATACACTTAGGTAGCAAGACCTTCAAAAATGGAGAATGGGAAAAATTCATATCCTGGTTGAATGGAGAAGTTGATTACCACAAGGAATGGATTCCGAATCCAGGTTATTTGATAATAGCTGGAGATGCTGTTGATGGTATTGATTCCTATCCAGGTCAGGAAGATGATTTATCTATAACTGACGTTTGGGAACAGTACTCCGAACTGGCAACTTCAGTTTCCAAGATTCCAACAGAAATTCAGACTGTCATAATGCCGGGCAATCACGATGCAGTCCGGCTTATGGAACCACAATTACCCCTTCCTGACAAAGTGATAAAGAATTTCAAGGATAATTTAACCTTTACAGCTAATCCGGTTTTACTTGATATCTCGGGTGTCAAAATTCTCTGCTACCATGGCAAATCCCTAGATGATCTGGTTAGTCTCCGAGACCTTTCCTACGACAATCCTATGGGAATGATGAAGGAGTTGCTCAACAGGAGACACATGGCACCGATATACGGAGGCAAAACCCCCCTAGCTCCGGAAAGAGAGGATCACTTATTGATACGAGAGATTCCTGACATCTTTGTTACAGGCCACGTTCATTCTTGCGGAGTTGAGAGATACAAGGGCGTTCTGATGCTGAATCCCGGCACTTGGCAAGCCCAGACAGATTATCAGAAGATGATGGGCTTTCAGCCAGATCCCTGTAGAGCAATTGCCGTGAACTTGCAGACTTTTGATACACAAGTGCTGGACTTCAACTTTTGAGTTTAACTTAGATTATAAATAATCGTAGCTCTGGTAAAAGGTCATGAGAGATTCAAACAATGCGTTTCACCTAGCGATACCTTGTAAGGATCTGCAGGAGACTATTGATTTTTATAATTCCAAGCTTGGTTGTAAGCTTTGTAGAGAATACGAGGATCGCGTTACCTTTGATTTCTTTGGAGATCAATTGGTTTGCCATTTATCCCCTGATAAGATAGATACAGATCCTGAACCGTACCCTCGGCACTTTGGGATAACTTTCTACAAAGAATCAGATTTCAATTCCCTGGTTGCCCAGTTAGGGGATCAAGATGTAAAAATGCTTAATCCCATTTTTACCCGTTTTGAGGGCATGCCGGAGAGGCATCTGACATTTTTCTTGAAGGATCCTTCCAATAACATATTAGAATTCAAATTTTATCATAATTCAGAGATGATGCATTAGACATGTCAAAGACCAAAGTAGTTATCACAGGTGCAGGAGGGGGTGGAGCTAACAATATAATTACAACGATTAAGGAAAGAGAAGAATATTTCTTGATTGGTTTTGATATCTCTGAATATAAGGTAGCCAGAGCGAATGTTGACCGTCGTTTTGTTGTCCCTCCCGCTTTGGCTCCTGATTACGAGGAAATAATATCCCGTATTATAATAGAACAGAAACCGGCTTTGATAATTCCCACTAATGATCCTGAGGTCGAGAAATTATCAGAGATTAGAGAAAGGTTGGACACCCAACTTTTTTTCCCGGATCATGAAACGGTGGCGTTATGTCTGAACAAATGGAATTTCTATAATTTTGCAGTAGAAAACGGAATTCGTATGGCCGAGACTTACCATGTGGAAAATCTGGATGATGTGGATGACATTTTTTCAAGATTCAGTTCCGATCTACTTTGGTGTCGTGCCATTAAGGGTGCAGGTTCCAAGGGGGCGACTAAAGTTAAGGATGCTGAGCAGGCTAGATGGTGGATCAAGTATTGGAATGAGATGCGTGGAATGCAAATTTCAGATTTTACAATCTCGGAATTTCTTCCAGGTCGGGATTTCGCTTGCCAGAGCACTTGGAAAAATGGCAAACTCATATTGATGAAAGCAGCAGAGCGCCTTTCCTACATTGAGGCAGCATCGAGACCTAGTAACATGTCATCTTCACCTGAACTGGCCAAGACAGTTTATGACAAGGAACTCTTTGATTTCTGCATTGATATTATTGGGAAGCTTTCTGGAGGGCGAGCTCACGGTAATTATGATGTTGATATCAAAATGAACTCACGAAACGAATATTGTGTTACGGAAATAAACATCGGCCGTTTCTTCATGATTACGAATCTTTTCAATCTTTCAGGTAAATATTCCATGATTGACACTTACTTGAAGTTGGCTACAGGTGAGGATCCCGAGATTGAGGATCCCTTTGATTTCTCGGAGAAGTATCTGATTCGCTCTTTGGACACATTACCAACGGTCTTGTCCCCAGATGAGATAACTAGACGCCTTCAAGATTAGTTTTCTTCACAAATTGATAGAGTGATTCCAATCTTTCCTCGCAATATTCCCAGTTATGTGTTTTCTCGGCCAATTTTCTTGCCCGTTTACCCATCTCTGTGCATTTCTGCTGGTCGAACATCATTTTCATTATTGCAGCTTTGAGACGATCCCATTGACCCCACTCAAAGGTTACTCCAATCCCTTCTCTTTCGACAAATTGCCCCATCAAAAGTTCTTTACAGGTTATTATTGGAACTCCTGCCGCCATCGCCTCAAAAAGTTTGTTAGGAGCGCTCAAGCGATTGTTTATGTTCGCTGGGTCCAGGGCCATCAGGACTGCATCACATTCAATCGTCTGCAAAGGAACATTGTCGGGATGGATTGATCCCATATAGTTCACATTATTCATTTTCCTTTCTATTCTCTTGAGTGTAGGGACTAGGGTACCAAACCCTCCAATATCAAACTGGACGCCTTTCATCTGGTTGACAGTCAATGCAGTTTCAATTATCCCTCGGGAAGGATGTTTTTCCAAGACTCCGATATACAGGATGCGGAAATTTTCTCCCCTCTTTCGGTTCTCTATCTTTCTCAAGGGATAGGTTTCGAGTCGTTTGACATTTCCAATCCGGGTTAGCTTTGAATTCATAAAATCCCGGTGTGCCATATTCATAACTGCAGTTGCCTCTTCTTCAGTCGCTGCAAAAGGTGCCTTGATTCCAGATTCAAGCATGTTCTTGATTCTAGCGTAATTTGCGGGCCCTGCAGATATTATGCCTTTACAATGTTCCAGTAGCTTAGCCTCAAGCATGTGCAGTCCGTTGGCAATCGTATTTGAAACGGCCCCTTTTACCAAACCCGGATAGTTCTCATGACAATCATAGACCAGAGGCCTCTCTAATATTTTTGAAGTGAACACACCACCAAGCAGGGTATCCAGATCGTGATAGTGAAGAATAATGTCCTTTTCAAGTTTATGGAATGCCAGAATCTGCCACGTACTCCACCAAAGGAATCCAGGTAATTTCCTAGCAAAGACAAAGGGGTTATTCAATGCACATTTTTCTTGATAACGCCATGTAGTTCCCCATTCAGTAGTGGTCGTGGTCTCGAACATTCCTGTCCGGTCCCATGCAAGCAGGATTACTCGATGACCCAATTTAGTTAGACTTTTGGCAGTGTCAGCTACAACTGGTTCTGCGATGCCGCCTGTGGTCAGGCGTGTCCTGACCATAATCACTAGTGACATTGTAGCTTAAGGAAACTGTGGATAAATACAATCTCCGCTCATCGCAGAAGTTTTAAAGCATACTTTAGTGAGCTCACATTAGTGCCGCTGTAGCTCAGCAGGTCAGAGCATCCGGCTGTTAACCGGACGGTCATCGGTTCGAATCCGATCAGCGGCGCCACCGGGCCCGTAGCTTAGTCTGGTGGAGCTCCCGGCTCATAACCGGGCGGTCGTCGGTTCAAATCCGGCCGGGCCCACCACTTAACTTCTGGAATCGCTCTTCAATCTCTGGTTTTGAGAGGTTCATTATCCGGGTAGTTCCGAATCCTTCTACAGTTATCGAGGCCACTGCAGCTCCATAATTCATAGCTACAATTAGACTGTCTTTGTTCAGCGTTTCTACATTTGTCAGATATCCCATTGTTGCCCCTGCAAAGCTGTCCCCAGCTCCCGTTGGATCTACAAATTTCTTGACCGCAAATGCAGGTAGATGTGAAACCGAGTCTTCGGTGTACAATGAGGCCCCCTGTTCACCTTTTTTGATAATGACATATCTGGGTCCTTTACCTAACAATCCCTGAGCCGCTTCATCCAGGTTTTCCGAATTTGAGTAAAGTTGTGCTTCAGCATCATTAATGAACAGAATGTCAACCTGTGAAACAACATCATCCAGAGTCTCTTTAGCAATGTCAATCCATAGATTCATCGTGTCCATAGCGATTATTTCGGCATCCATCTGTTCCAATACTCTTTTTTGGATATGGGGGTCATTGTTGCACAATAGCAACGACCTAGCCTTACGATGTTCTTTTTCTATTTCCCAGTCATAATGTTCGTTTATCTGAAAGTCGGTTTCGTGAGTGATTGCTTGTGCCATATCTCCTTTGTATTCTCCCGACCAATGGAAAGTGGGATATTCCAGTTTCTTGACTGATTTGATATCGATACCCTTAGCTTCTATTTTATCAATAAAGTCGACTGGAAAATCATAACCTATTGCCGCAACCAATGCAGTTTCAGTAAAAAGGTTAGATGCAATGCTGGAGTAGATCCCAGCCCCTCCCACTACACCTTTACCACTTTCATGGGGTGTTTTCAGGTCATCCAAGGCCAAAACGCCTGCCACGATTAGTTTTGAGGCCACGTTTTTACTCAGGAGGACTGGCTTTAAATCCCAACCACTGTGCGCGAATAATGGCGACCTCTCGCAAAATAGCATTACTTTTCGCTGCTGAGAATATCAATGCCATAATCGGTTGGGTTGCTCTGTTATTTGTAGCCCGGAAAATGGGAGCGTCAGCTCTTGGTGAGTTCAGCTATGCCCTCAGTTTAGTCGGTGGCTTCACTTTTCTGGCTTTTTTTGGTTTTCGCATGGCCCATGTTAAGAGGATTAGTGAAGGCCTTGATCTTGGAAAGTGTATTGGCACGTTTCTCTCCGTAAGATTGGTTCTTATCTCCTTTATGCTTATGGTCTTTGCCTCTTGCTATTGGTTCTGGACCGTCTATCTGGATAAGCAGATATATGATATCCAAACCCCAGGTCTGCTGCTTACAATTGTTCTGTACTACATCGTATTCCTAGCCTTGGGTGTGATGACTGCCACATTCAGCGGTCTAGAGCAAAGCGCTAGAGTTGCAATTCCGAATATTATAGGAACATCCCTTCGTTCATTTCTTTTCATAGCCACAGCATTGATGGGCTGGGGTGTAATCTGGCTTGCCCGTTCTTATCTCGTGGGCATCATAGTAATATCGCTTCTTTCCCTTTGGTATTTCCGGGACTACCCAATATCCAAGCCAGACAAGGCAACGTTCAATTCATATAAATCATATGCCCTGCCGGTGGCGGCAGCTTCGATTTTCGTTATCTTCAGGCAGCATTTCGATAAAATCTTTATTGGAATATTCTGGACTGAAACTCAAGTCGGCCTTTATTTTGCCGTTCAACGTATAGCAATTTTCATAGGAATTCTGGCCTTGGCTGTAGAGGAAATGCTTCTTCCAGCTATTTCCAAACTTCATGCCTCCCGAAAGAATCAGGAACTCCGCTATCTTGTTCACGATGCTGAACGATACATTGGTATGCTGATCGTACCGGTAGTAGCTATGACGGTTGTTTGGTCCCGTGAGATCATAGAGGTTTTTATCAGCCGAGAATTCTTGCCAGCCAGCACGATCTTGCAGTTACTGGCCCTGGCAGCTCTAGTTCGAGTCACAAACAGACCGTGGTCAATTGCACTGAGAGGTTCCAATCGCCCTGACTTGACCTCCATAGTCAGTATCCTTACAGGTTTACTCAACATTATACTAATGTTGGCCTTGGTTCCAAGGAGTATCCCTCATCTGGGCCTCAAGGATTTGCCAGGAATGGGGGGCGAAGGGGCAGCCATTGCAATCCTGATATCTGATATTTTCCTGGGCATTTCGCTCAGAATCTTGTGTTATCTACACCTCAATCTGCTGCCGCGGCCAATTTTTCTCCTCCAGCTTTCCGTTGCAATTTTAGTAGGTCTCCTGATGTGGCAGATACAGTCCAATATTCCAGTTGACAGATGGTATGAACTTTTCCTATTTTCGGCATTTGGAGGTTTCCTGTTCCTTTTTGTTCTTGCCGCCCTCGGTGGTTTTACCTACAAAGATTTCCGATTTTACTGGGATGCCCTGAATCCGAAAGAAATGACCACCTACATTGGTGAGGAACTCAAGAGAAACTGATGCTGTTCACGATTGCCCTGGTTTTTCTCCTAGTCATTGGGGTTGCATTATTGTTCGCCTATCAGAAGATCTACAACCCTGGCAAACTCTGTAGTGTGTGTTACCGTGTAGTCCCTGAACAGGCCCCTCAATGTCCATTCTGTGATTCAGATATTGACTGGGAGAACTAATTCCGATCCCGTGAGTCTGCAATTATCTTTAATGCGATTCCAGTCGCACAACCGGCTATAAGTCCGGTGATTACTCTTTTGGTGTTAGTGGATTCATAGTCCGTCAGAAGTTGTACTGTTCCATCAATACCAATGGGTACCAAAGACAGCAATATCAGAGGCAGAGTCAATTCAATCCTTCTTCCCAAAGCATAGGTAAAACCAATCGTCAGGCCTGCAAAGATACCCACATCCCTCGTACAGAAGGGCATTTGATTCTGATTGTAGGAATAAGAACGTTCTAATTTTTGGTGACAGTTAACGTCCCCGAGGTAATATATCAGTCTGGAAACCGGATTCATCTGTTCAATGACATCCCGGTTGTCATAGCCTCCTACAACCCCGCTAAGATCTTCCGCATGTCCTTCGGGAACCATGACTGGTCCGCTCAGGATCAGAAATGTCCAGCCCCAAAGTATCACTAGGAAGGTCTTGTTCCATTTCCCCAATAGGTCCCATTTCCTTCTTACTTCCCACGATGACATCTATCCCTGTGTTTCGAACCTTTCTCTATCAACCAACAACAATGAGAGGGCAACCACAGATAGGACACTACCAATTAGGAATCCATAACTCAGGACACCAAATAAGCATCCCAGGACGGCTATTCTGAAATTCTGATGGAGGAGAGCGGCTGAACTGCCTATCAAGGCTACTATCGAGGCAATCATAAATATGGGGGCCAGAGCATAATTCGGTGGCCAGGGCTTTGCAACGTTTTTTCGATAATCATAGTTTGTTTGTTCTCCCCCCTCATTCATTTCGATCTCCATGATATTAGTTCCATCTGCCCTGATATTCATCCAGACGACAACAGTTCCATATTCCTCCATAACAAAATTTAATTTGGCTTCATCTCCGGTTAAATCATACAGGTAATATTTACCTTGCAAATTGGTATAGGTTTTTTTGTCACCAACTTCGACTTTGACTCCTTCCAGGGAGTTCCCATATTCATCAATTACAGTACCATGGACTGAGGATAATCCCTCATTGTCCCATTGGGTCTCTTGATCACTCCATTTCAGTCCATAGGCTATACCTGACAAGATTCCCAATACAAAAACAATTGAGAGTAATACGCCAGCCCACTGGGATGGCGTTTTTGGTTTCTCTCCCAGGTTATTCAGATTGTCCCAGTTGTAAGCGTCTTTGAGATTGGTAAAGACCGCTGAAACTGCGGTTTTCCTCTTAAATTCCGAACCAGTAGGGTCTTTGGTTTCCTTGTGCCTTTTCCTAGTTGCGGCCCATTTCTTTATTTCGGTTCTCAACCATTGCTTTGCTTCATTGGTGAATTTGAATTTTTTACGAATATAGCTTACGGTACGCTTTTCGATGTTCGTATAGTCGTCATAATCTTTAATTTTAAGGAATAGTTCCTTACTTCCTTCCAATTTTATTTCTTCTTCCTTTTCCGTTAACTTCTGAGCTATTTCAATCAGTTCTCGATCATACTTCTTATCTTCGATCTCCATAAAAATTCCGGCATCTTCATCCTCGGCAGTTCCGGTCTTTTCTTTGACGTAGTCACTTATTCCCTTGGTCACCTTGGTTATGCTTTGTTTTATATCAGCTACAAAGGTTGTTTTCTCGACAGTAAATGAGGAGTCGCACATGGGGCATGTGATCCCCTGCCCTTCCTTCTTTGCCGTATTGAAAACATTGTAGCATGTTGTGCAGCGCACCTTTGCCTCGGACATTGTCCTGCACTCAACCGCCTGTTAAATAAACCTGATGATTGGGTGATTATGGAATGGTGGTTAGCTGTGCTTCTGGGCATCCTGCAAGGCGTAACCGAATGGCTTCCGGTCAGCAGTAGCGGCCACCTAGCAATCTTCCAATTTTATTTCGAGGAAGAACCTCCCATTCTATTCGACATAATATTGCACTTGGGTTCCCTTTGCGTGATTCTGTACATAATGCGGGACGAGATCTGCCAGGTTGTGGAGGCCGTTCCAAGTTTTGTCACAAAGTTCCAGAGTGATAATCTAAGAGGCAATGAAAGAATGATAGCCATGATCATTGTAGCGTCATTTCCAACGGCCATAATCGGTTTTACCTTTGATAGTACAATAATAGGTGATTTCTACTCGGAAATGCATCTGGTCGGAGGTTGTCTGATATTCACAGGTATTCTGGTCTGGTTCAGCAAGGACTATGATGGAGATAAGAAAATAGATGATTTTCCCATCAAGAATGCACTAGTGATTGGATTTTTCCAGGGGTTGGCCATTCTGCCCGGTGTTTCCCGTTCGGGTTCCACAATTGCAATCTCCAAGATATTAGGGATGGATCCCGTCAAGGCCGCCCGATTCTCCTTCCTCTTGTTCATACCTGCAATCATGGGTGCGACCCTCCTAAAGATTGGAGAGATTGATGAGACCCTAACCGAGGTCGGAGCTTTACCATTGGTCCTGGGTTTCCTTACTTCAGTAGTGACCAGTTATTTCGCAGTCAATGCCCTTCTGGAATTGATAAGGCAACAGAAATTCCACTATTTCACACCTTATTGTCTGGCCCTTGGTCTAATCCTGATATTTGATAGCCTAAACTAGTCTCTCGCTTTCTACTTTTAGGGCATAATCACCCGAGTAGGCAATTGAGCCTATACCTTCGAGTCCGGAGCCAGAGATCACGACTGTCCAAATCCCATAGATCGATGGAAGCAGATACGGCCTTTCGGTAATTCCGTTATTCCAGGTTACCATTTCGTAACCTTCACCATGCTCTCCCCCATTAGGGTCCCTGATGCTGATGTCCAGAGTTCCCGCTGGTCCTTCTCCAGGGTCACTACCGCCGGCAATATCATAATTCACGCTCAAGAGCAACATTACGAATCTGGCATTCCATTCACTTTCAATCATAAAAGTATGCTCATATTTTTCCCAGGAAAGGTTTTGGGCGGTCTGCTGAAATTGCAAAGGATTCGTCAGCATGTCCTCGATAGCCTTCATGAGTGTTCCATCATTCTGGTCCGGATCTGGTGCGAAGCCACCTTCCACACTCCAGACCTCGATTGCCTGGTAGCTTTTGGACTCCTCAGGTATTATTCGGTCTATCAATCCATTCATGGCTGGGATATCGATACATCCTACGGTCATGAACAACGCAGCTACCATTAACGCCTTCTTCACGGGATTTTGATTCCCATGGCCTAATTAAAATGTTTTCGGTATAATCAGCTGAAAAGACCTAAACACCCCTCTCTCTCCGCCATTGTGTCAGAATTAAGGCAAAAGTTGCTAGGGTTGGCATTGGCAGAAGCCGCTCAGTATGGTGAGGCCAGAACCAAGAGCGTAATCGGGAAAGCCATGGCCAAATTCCCTGAACTTCGTGCTTTAGCTAAGGAGGTCATGCCCTTGATTGCTGATGTTGTTGCAGAAGCAAATCAGATGGACCCGAAGGACCTGGAACCTTTCTTACCTGAGAAAAGAGAAAAACCGAAGAAAGATGTCGAGAAAGAGCTTCCCGCCCTTCAAAACAGTGACAAGGTAGTCTTGAGATTTGCACCGGGCCCTAGCGGACCACTTCATCTGGGACATACCCGGGCATTGGCCCTGAATAACTATTATCGTAATAGATATGGAGGCAAGCTGATCCTGCGGCTGGAGGATACCAATCCGAATGCGATTGACCCCGAAGCCTACGATATGATACAGTCAGACATGGACTGGTTGGGAATCAATTCTGATGAAGTAGTAGTCCAGTCCGACCGGATGGAAACTTACTATGATGATATGCGGACAATTATCTCTCAGGGAGGTGCCTATGTCACCAATTCCGAGGCGGAACATTGGCGAGACCTGAAAAAACGTAGTGAGGCCCATCCTGACCGTAATCGTGATTCTGATGTTCAGCTGAATGAATTCGAGGCCCTGTTATCAGGTGGTGGTGGAATTGTCGTAATCAAGACCGATCTGGAAGATCCTAATCCCGCCCTCCGTGATTTCGTGGCATTCCGGGTTGTCGAATCTCCTCATCCGAGACAGAAAGACAAATATCGCCTCTGGCCTCTTTACAATTATGCGGTCGCGATAGATGATTATCGCCTGGGTGTGACTCATGTATTGAGGGGCAAGGACCATCTGAATAATACATTAAAGCAGAAATGGATCTACAAGTATATGGGCTGGGACGAACCAGAATATATTCACTATGGCCTGGTATCCATTCCGGATACCAATCTCAAGACCAGCAATATACGGGAGTCAATCTCCAAGAACGAGTTTAGTGGTTGGGATGATTGCCGTTTGGCGACTCTCAAGGCTCTGGCCAGGAGGGGTTACCAATCCCAAACATTCTTGAAATATTGGGAAGGTTCCGGAATCAAGGAGGTAGATATCAAATTCTCATGGCAGAACTTCAATGCGGTTAACAAGGATCTCGTGGACCCGGTCAGCAGGCGGTTGTTTTTTGTTCCAGATCCGGTCGAGTTCAAGATTGAAACTGAGAGTTCACAGATCAAAGAGGCACCCTGGCATCCCGATAACCCGGAACTGGGTATGAGGGAAGAGAAAATAAATTCGGGAGACACGGTCTACCTTCCTGAAGAGGAAATTCAAGGGGCTACCGAATTGAGGCTGAAGAATCTATGTAATGTGACGGTTGTGAACCAATCCCTTAAATTTTCAGGTTTTGACCACAAGCGGGGCAATCCAATCATTCAATGGTGTTGCCGCCACCGTAAGATGGAATTATTCTATCCTGACGGTAATTCAGTCAAAGGCGTGGTCGAGGACAATATCTCGGAATTGGATGGAGAGGTGGTCCAGTTCGAAAGGGTCGGTTTCGTAAGGCTGGAAGGTAACAAAGCATTTTTTCTACACCGCTAATAACCACCCATGTCGTCATCCCATAGTCATCACCATAATGATGACGCAGATTCAGAGCAGAAGACGCGTCTGGTAGTGGCGATAACTCTGGTCATGATGACTATCGAGGTTTCAGCAGGATTGTTCACCAATTCAATGGCCTTGCTGGCCGATGGATGGCACATGGGGACGCATGCTGCGGCGCTAGGCATCACGTTATACGCATATTATTATGTCCGCACAGAGTCCAAAGTCAAGAAGAAGAAGGACCGCGTTATGGCTCTGGGAGGCTTTGCATCTGCAATAGTATTGGGCCTGGTTGCCTTGTACATTGGATGGGAATCCTTCAACAAGATAATGCATCCGGCCGATATCAAGTTCAAGGAAGCAATGCTTGTTGCGATTATTGGTCTTATCGTCAACATAGCCTGCGCCAATATTCTGGGTCACGATCATGGCCACCACCATCACGATAAACCCAAAAAGAAGTCCAAGAAAACAAAACCCAAGGAGAATGACAGGGGAACCTGGAACATAGTCCTTGATTCGTACCGGAAGGATTGGAAGGTCATGCTTGGTAAATTTGAGGGCGTAATGACCAATCCTGACGATATAGAGGACCTGAATCGCCGGGGTGCCTATCTTCATGTTCTGGCCGATGCCCTGGTCTCCGTGATGGTCATCGTGGCCTTGTTGTTCGGGATGCTCAATCCATCCGCTTTCAGCATTCTGGACCCCTTGATCGGTATTGTCGCTGGTGCCGTCATCGCACGCTGGGCGGTCGGGTTACTGATAGATAGCCGAAACCAGCTCCTGGAAATCAATTGATGCGAGTTCTTCACCTCAACAATCCGGCGCAAGTCGCTTCAAACCTGGTAAGGGCCCAGAGGTCCCTGGGACTCGAATCAAGCCTAGTGGTCACCAGTACCAAGGGCTGGCATTCGAATTTTGACCATGACCTTTCGGACATAGATACCCGGCAGGTCCAGGGCAAACTCTCGGTCGGGAAAAAATTGTATGACCTGGTAAAAGAATGTGACATTTTGCATTATCATGGCCAAGCCGTGAGTGAGGGTTATCGCGACCTAGTAATGTGGTCCGGGATTATGAGCAAACCGGTCATTCTGCATCACCATGGTTCCGAGATCAGGAACAAGTCATATCCCAAATTTGCAGGTACGCTGGTCAAGTACCGGTATGTCAGTACCCCTGATCTGCTCGAGTTCGTACCGGATGCCGAGTGGCTCCCCAATCCGGTGAACCTGGATAATCTGAAATATTCTGAAACGGATACTAGCGGACCGCTGAAGATCCTGCACGCACCAACCAACAGAGATGTCAAGAACACTGAAGCCGTCCTGGATGCCATCTCACAGGTCGAGATGGATGGCCTGGACATCCAATTCACCATTGTAGAGAATGTCCTGCATTCGGAATTGGTCGAACAGGTGTCAAAGAATGATTTGGTCATTGACTGGCTCAATCCGGAGTTCGGGATCTATGGCGTGTTCTCGATTGAATCAATGGCCCAGGGTCGTACGGTCATCTGTACCCTCACTGATTCACTGTATGGAAAATACGATTTACCGATTATCAGCATTCAACCCGGTGACCTCGCATCCAAGATCACGGAGATCTACAATGATCGCCAGATCCTGGCCGATAGGGGAAAATCCGGTCACGATTTCGTCCAGAAGTACCACAATCCAATGGAATCAGCAAAGACCGTAATTGAAAGGTACAAAGAGGTCCTGGGGTAGAAATGGCGGGTCCACTGTTTATCCATAAGATTTACAATCGAATTGCGTCCTTTCAACGCCCTTTCTACAGCCGTTATCCGGTCACCAATGACCCTGCAAACCTCAGTTGTACACCTTTCTTCATAATCGGTTCCGGACGTTCTGGAAACACTTTGCTGAGGACAATCCTGACCGGTAATTCCGACCTTTCGATACCCCCCGAGTCCTATCGCCTCCCGTTCGCCATCAAGAGATTTCATATCCATAACAATAGAGACTGGAAGGAGATAGTGGCCGAGGTCCTCGATGAATTCTATTCCTGCCGTGAATTCTACACCTGGGAGATCAATCTGGACGAGGTCCGTGACCGATTGATGAATATTGATGAATCCAGAAGAACCCTTTCCAATATCTTCGATGAACTCTACTGTGCCTATTCCCGGAAACATGCACCGGGATCCTGGATATGGGGCGACAAGACCCCTTTGAACACGTTATATCTGGACTGGATTGGCAGCGTTTATCCCCAGTCCAAATTCATACATATTATCAGGGATGGTCGTGATGTAGCAGATTCCTACCTGAGGATGAAGAGATATCAGAAACTGGAGGAGGCCGCCAGGAGATGGAACACCAGTATCAACCTGGCCCAGTCCTTCGGTTCGAAAAGAGGGGACGATTACATGGAAATGAGATATGAAGAAATGGTCACTGATACCGAGCCGGTGATACGTCAGGCCTGTTCCTTCCTGGGAATCGATTATTCACCTAGTATGCTGGACCACACCTCCCGGGTCGACAAACTGGGAGATACCGACAAGGCCCATCATTCCAATTTAACGAAACCCATCAATTCCGAATCAGTGGGCAAGTGGAAGAAGAATTTCTCGGACAGCGAACAGAAAGAGGTCAATCGATTATTGCGCCAGAACCTGCTTTCCCTTGGTTACGTTGATTAATTAATAAGGGTCCTCTCGCAAGCTGTGAATCCGAATCTGTTTGTGGCCGGAGTACCGAAAGCAGGGACAACATCCCTTTTCCGATATCTGGCTCTGCATCCTGACATCCATCCCTCCAGTCCCAAGGAGCCGGGTTACTTCCATCCGTTCAAGATCAAGGAGATGGCTAGTGGTCTGGAGTCCTACCAGAAATGTTTCTCGGGACATTCAGGACAGAGATATGCGATGGAAGCCACACCAGGATACTTCTATGGTGGTCGGGAAAGTGCAGATGCTATCAATGATTTCTCGCCGGATTCCAGAGTAGTCCTAGTCTTACGCAATCCCGTCGAACGATTATTTTCCTTCTACAAGTACAAGAAGAGTCTGGGACATATCGATGGCAAACTCAATTTTGGGACTTACATCGAGGAATGCAGGAAAGTTCCGGGAGATCAACCCATCCAGAAGGAAAATTATGACTTCTGGGCCATGGTGGGAGGAAATTATGCATCTCTCCTTTCGGATTGGCATTCCGTCTTTGGAGACAGGCTGAAAATATGTTTCTTTGATGACCTGGTCAAGGGCAAGCACGACTTCGTTTCAGGGATCTGCGAGTGGCTGGACCTCGATCCGGATTTGATTGCCCGGAAACAGACCAGGGTCGAGAACAAATCGATGCTCTACCGAAGCAAGGGCTTGCAGCGGGTGGCCACATCCTTTGACAGTTTATTCTCGGGTGTCTGGTACTATATGCCCTGGTTGAAGTGGCCCTTCAGCGGAATCTATAATCTCCTGAATGCCAAGCCCCATACCGAGACCATATCCGATTCCCAGCGTAGCGAGCTGGAAGCCTATTATCAGAGCGATATAGCCAAGACCCGGGCTTTCCTTGAGGAAAGGCAAATAGGGAACTTGCCAGGCTGGTTGACCAGATAATGGCCAATTACGACGTATTCAACGGTGACACGGACGGAATCTTCGCCTGGCATCAGCTACGTCTGGCCCATCCCAGGGAGGCAACCCTGATCACGGGCGCCAAACGGGATGTCGGCCTTGTCAGTCGAGTAGAAGCCGGTGAGGGAGACCTGGTGACGGTCCTGGATGTCTCCCATGCCAAGAACCGGAAGGATGTCCAGAGACTCCTTGATTCTGGGGCTACGGTCGAATATTTTGACCATCATGATCCCGGGGAGTTGATCGAACATCCTAACTTGACGTATCACATCCATACTGAGCCGAATGTATCGACAGGCCTGATAGTGAATTCACATGTCAGTGGCAAAAACCGTCTCTGGTCGATTGCAACTGCATTTGGGGACAATCATATGGTTCTGGCTAGGAATATGGCCAAATCCGAAAATCTGAATGAAGAACAGACCACTTTGCTGAAACAGATTGGTCTGGTTGTAAATTACAATAGTTATGGCCAGACTGTGGACGATCTTTTTTTCAGTCCTGAAGAAATAGCTGAAGCAGCCAAAGCCTGCGGCTCGGATATATTCCGGTTCACAGAACAAAGTAATATCTTTCCGAAATTGCTTGAGAATTTCGAGAAGGATATGAGCACAGCCTCTTGTCAGGAACCATATTCGATCAGTAATAATGCGGTGTTCTACACTCTTCCCAATGAGGCTTGGACTCACCGTGTAATGGGTTCCTTCAGTAATCACTTGGTATCTACCAACAAGGATCTGGCGTGTGCGATAGCGGTTCTGAATTCCGATGGTACTTACAGGATATCGGTCCGTTCTTCCATTAATAATCCATATGGTGCCGGAGACCTGTGCAAGAAGTTTAGCGGGGGCGGTCGCGAGAAGGCTGGCGGTGTCAACAATCTCAATGCTTCTGAAATAGACAATTTCAAGAAAGAGTTTGAACGGACATTCTAATGAAAACGCCCGCTGAGTTTGTTGAAAAGTGGATGGAAACTATTTGTTCCAATAATGTAGAAGCCATAGTTTCTATGTACAAGGAAGAGGCTGTGTTAGTGGGAACACTTGATGGTAAATTACGAAAAGATCATAGTGAAATAAAGGAGTATTTTGATTTTTTTGTAAAGTTACAGCCTTGTGGCAAGATCACTTCAATTGTCGAAGAGGATTTTGGTCACAGGCGCATGGGAGTAGCGAATGGAACCTATGATTTTGAATTGACCGAGAATGGTGAAAAAACAATAACTCCAGCAAGATTTACTTTTGTTTTGGAAAGAGCAGGAACCAAGTGGAAAATTCACTCCCATCATTCTTCTAAACTGCCTTGAAAAATCATTCAGATTTCTTTTGTTTCCAATAGTCGATTCCCAGGGCTAGTGCAGTGATTGGTACAGCAGCAAATAAAATAATAGCGAATGAGGGTCTGAAATCCCAACATTGAGGTGGGTGCGGTTCACAGGCATTTATTCCCATCTTCCACGAAAACCATAGAATACTACCAATTATCATTGCAGGAATCATGGTCAGCATTGCGAATTTCAAATGATTATTCATTTTCTTATCCTAATTAGCACATAATCTGGCAGTTAATTTACTTTTACACAGAAAATAAGGGTGGCCGCCCGAAGGCGACCTTTGCCCCGAACATAACGGGCACCATCATTGTTTCAGGGCCCTGACCCAGTTCGGGAAATGTAAGACTCCGGGGTTGTCCCTTCCATCATTAATCCGGTGGGGACCCAATGGAGTCGTGTATGCGAACAATTGCTCAGAACATCATTAAATCAGCCCTGCCTTCGAAGCTCGCATTGTGCTTTAGGGCACCTAGTAATTAGGCTTGTCGTTTTCTGGGATGATTATTTTATAGCCACCTAAATGGACAATAATGGGCGATTCTGCTGCCGAACTTCAACAACTCGTTGATGTACTTCCTCAGTACGAGGATCAGATCCGTTATTGGGAATCGCAATTGGAGGCAATATCCAATGTCCGGGCCGACATAAGGCAGGCCCAGGAGACCCTGAACGGAATGCTTGATTCAGACAAGGAAATGGAAATGATGGTACCAGTAGGCCACAACACCTCGATCTTCACCACAGTCAAGGATCCGGACAGGGTCCTAGTCGGTCTGGGTTCTCGGGTCTACATGGAGGCCACCCGTGCCGATTCGCTGGAACGCCTCTCCAAACGCCTCGAGGGCCTGGAAAAGGCAGGTAAGACCTACCAGGAAAATTTAAGCAAGTCCCAGAAGGATTATGTTGCGCTCAGGGAACGGGCCGATTACCTGAATTCCAATCCAGAGGCTAAATAATGTTTAAATCCTTGAGGGACAGATTCCGGAGGGCCAGCAAGAAGGCCGAGGAGGAGCTGGATCCCGAATTGAAGCTGGATTACGAGTCATTCAGGCCTGAAGAGAGGGATAGCGGAGCCGTGATCCGCGAGAAACACCTCGACAATGTTCTATGGGAGATGGAACTGGCCCTCCTGGAATCCGACGTTGCCATGGAGGCCCTGGAGGAGATGAAGGTCATAATCAAGAAACGTCTGGTCGGCCTCAGGGTCGAGAATCGTGCGGCCATTACACCTACTATCGAGAAGGCATTGAAGGCCAGCCTGATCGAGTTATTGTCGAAAACCACATTCGATCCTCAGACCTTGCTTGACAAGAGAGACCAACCACTGGTCATTGCCTTCGTGGGAGTCAATGGGACTGGCAAGACCACCACTATCGCTAGGATAACGGACTGGCTGCAACAGAATGGAAAGAGTGTGGTTATGGCAGCATCCGATACTTTCAGGGCGGGGGCGATAGAACAATTGGAACTGCATGCCCAACGTCTCGGTTGCAAGTTCATCAAGCATCAGGCTGGAGGAGACCCTGCTGCCGTTGCTTTCGATGCTGTAGAGCATGCTAAGGCGAAACACAGGGATATCGTGATGATTGATACGGCCGGCCGAATGCAGACCAATTCCAACCTGATGGATGAGATGAAGAAGATCAAGAGGGTCGCCAAACCGGACCTGATAATGTTTGTAGGAGATTCACTGGCCGGTAATGATGCGATTGATCAGGCCAAAAAATTTCATGAGGCCGTCGGTATTGACGCGGTTGTTCTCACTAAACTGGATGTGGATGCCAAAGGCGGAGCTGCATTGAGTATTTCATCGGCAATCGGCCAACCTATTGCGTTTGTTGGTATTGGGCAGGAATATGGTGACATCATGCCATTCGATGCGACCTGGATTGTTGAACGTATTTTCGCCTAAAGTGATATAATGAAATTGGATGCATTAGATATATGAACAAAGCATATTTGTTGGTAATTTGCTTGCTTCTGGCGCCATTTACAGGGTGCCTAGATGACTTTACTAAGGAAGAAATAGAAATCACAAGCGAACCTGTAGAAGATGAAGATAATAGTAATGTAGATGAAACTAAAGACGAATCTGATAATACTGTTGATGAAACCAATAATACTGAAGAAAAAGAATTGGTAAAGGGTTGTATGAATTCTACTGCCAATAATTACAATGCAGAGGCTACAGAGGAAGATAATACATGCGACTATGATTTGGATGATGATGGGACCTTAGATGCAGATGAAATCTTAGGATGTACTAATTCTACTGCTAATAATTACAATGCAGAGGCTACAGAAGAAGACAATACATGCGACTATGACTTGGATGATGATGGGATATTAGATGCAGATGAAATCTTAGGATGCACTAATTATACAGCCAATAATTACAATGCAGAGGCTACAGAGGAAGATAATACATGTGTATTTATTTTCCAACCACAAACAAAAGATGAACTTGAGACTGTAGTAGATGAGTGGATAGATGATTCTGATAGTGCAAACTCAACTTATGGAGAGATCAACACCTGGGATACGTCATTGATTACCGATATGTCTGAATTATTTTACGATGAAGACACATTTAATGGTGATATCTCAAACTGGGATGTTTCAAGTGTGACTAATATGTATACTATGTTTAATCGTGCTGATAGTTTCAATCAGGATATTTCAGATTGGGATGTGTCAAGTGTAACTGATATGGGAGGTATGTTTTATCTTGCTGAGAGTTTCAATCAGGATATTTCAAATTGGGATGTGTCAAGTGTAACTGATATGGGTTATATGTTTGGTTATACTAGTTTTAATCAGGATATTTCAAATTGGGATGTTTCAAGTGTAACTTATATGGGTGGTATGTTTGACAATGCTCAGAGTTTCAATCAAGATATTTCAGATTGGGATATTTCAAGTGTAGAGTATATGGATGGTATGTTTGAGGGTGCAGGTGATTTATCAGATGATAATAAATGTGCAATTCATGCAGAATTCAGTTCTAATGGTAATTGGGACTATGATTGGTCTGATTATTGTTTCCAACCTGAAACAAAAGATGAACTTCAGACTGCTGTGGATGAGTGGATAGAGGATTCTGATAGTGCAAACTCAACTTATGGAGATATCAACACCTGGGATACATCATTGATTACTGATATGTCATCCTTGTTTTACAATGCTGAGACATTCAATGGAGATATTTCAGATTGGGATGTTTCAAGTGTAACTGATATGAGTTTTATGTTTGGTAATGCTGATAGTTTCAATCAGGATATTTCAGGTTGGGATGTGTCAAGTGTAACTGATATGGGCTACATGTTCTATTATGCTGATGATTTCAATCAGGATATTTCAGATTGGGATGTCTCAAGTGTAACTAATATGTATTATATGTTTAGTGGCACTACTAATTTCAATCAGGATATTTCAGGTTGGGATGTTTCAAGTGTAACTGATATGGGCTACATGTTCTATTATGCTGATGATTTCAATCAGGATATTTCAGATTGGGATGTGTCAAGTGTAACTAATATGCGCTACATGTTTTATTATGCATATAATTTCGATCAGGATATTTCAGATTGGGATGTGTCAAGTGTAACTAATATGAATAGTATGTTTGATTATGCCGATGATTTATCACACGGTAATAAATGTGCAATTCATACAGAATTTAGTTCTAATGATAATTGGGAATATAATTGGGATGAATATTGTTATTTCCAACCTGAAACAAAAGATGAACTTGAAACTGCAGTAGATGAGTGGATAGATGATTCTGATAGCGCAAATTCTACTTATGGCACTATCGACACTTGGGATACCTCATTGATTACTGATATGTCAGACTTATTTTACTATACGTCATTTAATGGTGATATTTCAGACTGGGATGTGTCAAGTGTAACTGATATGGCAGGTATGTTTGCTGGTGCTTGGGAGTTTAACCAAGATATTTCAGATTGGGATGTTTCAAGTGTAACTGATATGTATCGTATGTTTTCCGGTGCTTGGGATTTTAACCAAGATATTTCAGATTGGGATGTTTCAAGTGTAACTGATATGTATCGTATGTTTAATTCTGCTGATAGTTTCAATCAGGATATCTCGGACTGGGATGTTTCAAGTGTAACTGATATGGAGGGTATGTTTGGTAATGCCGAGAGTTTTAATGGAGATATTTCAGATTGGGATGTGTCTGGCGTAACTAATATGGAGAAGATGTTTTATGGTGCAGATAGTTTCAATCAGGATATTTCAGACTGGGATGTTTCAAGTGTAACTATTACGTATGGTATGTTTTATGAAGCTGTGAGTTTCAATCAAGATTTATCAGATTGGGATGTTTCAAGTGTAACTGATATGACTTTTATGTTTGCTTATGCTGACAGTTTTAATGGTGATCTCTCAAACTGGGATGTTTCAAATGTACCTAATATGGAGAATATGTTTTATGATGCTAAGAGTTTCAATCAAGATTTATCAGATTGGGATGTTTCAAGTGTAACTGATATGAATTGGATGTTTCAGGGCGCTCACAGCTTCAATGGTGATATTTCTGGCTGGGATGTTTCAAGTGTCACTGATATGGAGAATATGTTTTCTAGTGCTCATGCGTTCAATCAAGATATTTCAGATTGGGATGTTTCAAGCGTAACTATTATGGATAGTATGTTTAGTAGTGCCGAGAGTTTTAATGGAGATATCTCAGCTTGGGATGTGTCCAGTGTAACTGATATGAGTTGGATGTTTTATGGCGCTTCTAGTTTCAATCAGGATATTTCAGATTGGGATGTGTCAAGTGTAACTGATATGGGGGTGATGTTTAGCTATGCTGGGAGTTTTAATCAGGATATCTCAGATTGGGATGTTTCAAGTGTAACTTCTATGGGTAGTATGTTTGAGAATACAGAGGATTTATCAGATGATAATAAATGTTATATTCATACCTCATTCAGTTCTAATGATAATTGGTATTATGATTGGGAAGAATATTGCGATTAATTATCCATTAATATTGAATACAGAGTAAATTGTGGAACCCAGTGAGCATACGCTCGTCTATTATCCTTCCAGACAGGATGTAAATCTATTGAGGCTTGAACATGTTTATCATATGCTTCTTTCCATTTCTTTTCAGAGGTGGCAAGATATGCACAATGAAAACCCCAAGCTCTTGAAGCATTGATAGCAAGATGATGGTCAGTGTTCAGGTCTTCTACCACACTTAGGTTGTAATCCTTCTCTAACCAACCTTTCAGTTCTCCGGCACCTAATGCTGTGAATATCAAGTATGTCTGGAGGGCCCACAAAGAGAAGAATTCGCCTTTCCCTCCTCTATCCAGATCCATATTGACCTTTGGACTCAGGAAATTCTGTCTGGTCTTTTCGGCAACCCAATCCATTGTTTCAGAATCTTCAAAATGAGTGGCCCAGGCATGCAATTGTATTAGTGCCCAGGAAGGATTCTTGTATTCTGATATTGATGGATCTCGCATTGAATTCTCTATCCATTCACGTAGATCCAGTGCAATCTCCTGTACCAGGCATTTGTAGTCGCCAAATCCGGTCAATTGTTCCAGTCGCATCATAAGTCGAAGATACCATGCTCTACCGTATGGCATCTCAAAATCCGGATGGTCTCTTAGGTATCTAATTTCTTCTTCCATACCTTTACTTTGTAATCTTTCTGAGACCCACCCTAAATTTTCTTTGTCGTCTACTAGTTGTGCACTTTCCAGCAATGCCCAGTGGCCATGAACGGAGGAATGCCAGTCCCAGCATCCGTGGAATATCACATGTTCCGTATCCTTCTGCGAAACTTCGCTTCTGAAGGTTTTGATGAATTCTGGGATTATATCTTTCATTTTCTAGCCAAAGATAGCATACTAAAATGATTTATAATCAGAATGTATGCCTAGATTATGAGGAGAATCATTGCTTTTTTAGTTTGTGCCTTATTCTTAGCAGGTTTTAGCGACGCTGAACTAGTTATAACTAAAAAGAAACTTGAATTTAACGCAGGTGATTATGTTAAATACGAAATAATGGGAAATACATTTGGTACTACTATAGGCAAAGATATATTTGGTGATGATTTCGTAGACATTGAAGCTTTTGAAGCACAAGTAGAAGACACAATTACTGGATTCGAAACAATTGAAGTTGATAATCAGGCCTATGACTGTTATATCCTGAAGAGAACAATGAATATTAATTTCACAGTTATACTTAAGGAAGATTCATATGACCCACAGCCTGACGACGATCGAATTCATATTGTATTTGGTTATGAGGTCAAACTTTGGCAGGATGACTCGAACTTGATTCCGGACACAATAAAAAGCGAAAGCATTGATAGTTATGCACAGATTTGGGCAGAAGGCGGGGAAGAAAAATCATATGAGGGAGTTATTGAAGAGCAAACAGTATACACAAAAACTCAGGGTGCTTGGCCAGACACACTTGAAGTTGGTAGTTCCTGGACTTTTTCAGAGGATAGCTCAATTAGCAGTACGTCTCGTTCACGTCAGAATGAAGGAGAATGGGATGTAGAGACTTCCGAAACTGAAGAAAGCGAAACCACAGATTACGAAGTAACTGATGAAGCTAAAGTCACTACCTCTGCAGGAACTTTTGATACTTTGATTGTAAAAGCTGTAGAGCAAGGCGAAGACCAAGGCAGTTATACGTTGGAATACATCAATGGTGACTTTATGAGCGTAAAAAGAGTAATAATTGAAGATGATGAGTCAATTATTACGATGCAAATAAAAGAGTATAGCATTAGTTCATTAGAAAGCCAGTCTTTAGAGGATGGAGACTCAATTGCCGAGGGTTTGCCTAATCTGTCTTTCCTTCTTTCCGTTTCCTCAATAATTTTGATAGCTATTGTTAGTCGCGTTAGAATGGACTGATTTTACCTACTGAAGACTTAAGTCCAGTATACATCTAGGAAGACATGATAGTCTACGAGGTAAATTTGCAGGTCGATTCCGTGGCAGCGGACGAATATGCAGAATGGCTGGAGCCCCACATAGAGCAGATACTGGAGATAGAGGGATTTCAGGGCGCGGAATGGTTCGCTTGCGACTCGGATGATGGAAAGGCCCATTGGTCGATCAGGTATCATCTGGATAGCCGGGAATCATTGGAGAATTACCAGAAGAACCATGCACCAGCATTGATCCAGGAAGGCCTCGACAGATTCGGAGAATATCTTACTTCCAATAGACGTATAAGGTCCCTGAATAATCGCTGAGTAATGACTAGGCTTCCAATCTTGTTTTGTTCATTTTTGGTCTTACTTAGTTTGTTTGGTGGTGTTTCAGCAGGGGAAGAGACGGTTTCAATTTCTGTAGACCCAGGTTGGATGGTTTGGGAAGGGAGAGACTGCGAAACGGTGACTGATGAGAATGGTACGTGGGAAGATTGTGAATATTACGAAGTGTATCAAACTAACATAACCGATAATGACTGGAAAATGGATGTAGCACTTGGCGAAAACTTTACTTTTGCTTTCATAGCAGCTAACCTTGAGAACGGCACAGAGTATGCCTTCAGTTATGAGATAATACCCTTGGCGTACCAAAATGCTGTGGCAAACGCATCTCATCAGTTTTTTGCAAATAATACTGGCGAATATGTTTACAATTTAACAGGTCAGTTTATTCCTGATGATATACCTCTAAACAATTGCACGAGGTTACAGGCAAGTGTGAGTTTCATAAAGAATCCAAGTGCTGTGAATGGAACCAGGGAAGAGTTAGCAAAATTTTCAACAATGTTTAGTCTCTCAGGCCGTAGCATGGATCCTTTATGCCAGCCATCCTATTCAAACAATGGCGGCGGTCTTTTGGGTATTTTTGGACTTTGCCTTTCTCCCATACTCTTCATCTTCACAGTTTATAAGATGTTTAGTTTAATTTCTCAGCCTTCCGATACTGAGGTAGCAGATAAAAACTACAAATCCAGGACTGATGTGGTAACAAATTCCAACACACGGGCTTTATTTTGGTTAATGATGATGTTTGTATCAATCATTATGTTTTTCATGTCATCGATTGTGATGTGGTAACAGGATTAACCTAGACCGAAGTAGGGATATCTTATCGCGTCGAACATGGTTCGGGTGATCGGCTTTCTCTTGCCTAACCCACCAGGCGTCACACCCAGAAAGAGGTCGGCAAAGATCTCACACAATTTCTTGTCACGGGAACCATAGTATACCATTCTCTCAGGTACTTTCAAGGCCAGGTAGGCAAAGAACGACAGGTCCTTCAATTCCTTTCCAAATGCCTTGCTCCAGTCCTGATGATATTGGTCCAGATTCTTCTGCGAGAAATCATTGGTCTCCAATGCGTTCTGAATCGTATCGATTGCAATCTTTCCGGCATGCATCCCATAGTAGATTCCTTCACCTGATAATGGTGATACCATTCCTGCTGAGTCCCCGACCAGCAAAGTATGGTCCATGGTCGTAGCCTTCAGTGGACCTGCCAGAGGAAGAGGTGCTCCCTTCACAGGCGGAGTAGCCTGATCCTTGGGGAAATAGCCGTCTTTCTTGAGCAGATTGATGTAATCCTCCCAGATCTCCTTGACCTTGATCGATTTGATGGCTCGATTATATCCTCCAAATCCGATATTCAGGATCTCCTGCTTCGGAAAGACCCATCCATAGCCATCGATACCACCTGGTTTGAAGTGTACCAGCAGGGATCTCTTGTCCCCATAATTCTTGTCAACAAAATCTTTTCCAACCACAGGTTCCCACATCAGGGCAGTCCCCATCTGATTATCATTCCAGGGCTTGATATTTCGTTTATCCCTGACCATTGACGCCAATTTGTCATTGGGTCCGGTAGCTCCAATTACCATTTTAGAATTGAAGTCGCCCTTGGATGTTTTCACTGTCACACCGCCATTGAATTCGAAGTCACTGACCCTTGTCTGCGTCATGATCTCGGCCCCGACATCCCCGGCAGCCTCGAGAACTGCATTATCGAAGACTTCCCGGGTTATATTCCAGGGAGTTCCTTCTGGAAATTCGAAATCAATCTTGTATTTCATGGATGGTGAATAGAGATTGACGTCGTTGGAGGCACATTCGATAATTGGCTTGATGTAGGGCTCCAGTTCAGGTAATTCATCGAATAATCTTGCAGTAAGCAAACCTCCACAGGCCTTGTCTCTTGGGAATTTGGACTTGTCTATGACCAGTACCTTCATTCCGGCCTTGGCAGCATAAAATGCAGTTGTAGCCCCGCTTGGACCTCCGCCACAGATGATCACATCATATTCATTCATTTTTCTCTACCCAATTCTTGTATGGTTCATGCGCATCATCCCAGGGGAGTGATACGATTGCAGGCATTGAGTATGGGTGGTTCTTAACAATATACTTTTCGAGGTCCTTGAATTTATCCTTAGAGGTCTTGATGAATAGAACATGTTCCGTATCATCTTTCATTTTCCCTTCCCAGGAGTATACCGTTCTCACTGGCCAGAAGTTACAACAGGCCGCCAGTTTGGCTTTGACAACGCCTTTGGCTATCTCCTCCGCGCACTTCTCATCAGGGGCCGTGGTGTATACTGTGATACCCATGTTATCGTGCATTTCGAGCATGTTTAAATAGCCCCCCTTTCGTAGACGCAGACCCACGTGGTAAACCCGTGACTAATGACGACAATCGTCTGAAAGAGGTAAAAAATGGCAAATCCGTTATTCGTAACATATGAGGCTCCAAAGGAGTTATCTGAGAAGGCATATCTAGCTACCGAAACAGCTCGTGATGGTGGCAAGGTTCGTAAAGGTTCCAATGAAGTAACCAAGTTGATTGAAAGAGGTCAGGCAAAACTGGTCGTAATGGCCCTTGATGTTGAACCTCCGGAGATTTTGGCACATCTTCCAATGCTATGTGAAGAAAAACAGATACCTTACACTTACGTCCCATCAAGGGATGAGCTTGGAAGGGCAGCAGGACTCAAGGTTACTACTGCAGCTGTTGCAATCACTGAAATTGGAAAGAAAAAGGGATCTCTGGAAGAGGTCATAAAGGCAATTGAAGCTGCTAAGAAATAAGAAATATGGACGGCATTCCAGCACAAGTAGTTGAGGTTCTCGGGCGTACGGGAATGAGAGGCGAAGCCTCGTCAGTGAAGGTCCGGGTTTTAGACGGAAATGACCGTGGCCGTATTATTCGGCGTAACGTAATCGGTCCAGTTGATGTAGGAGACCAGCTTCTGTTACTCGATTCCTCCAGAGAGGCCAAGGCCCTGGATAGGAGATAGGAAAATGGCAGAGACCAAGACTTGCTCCTTTACTGGCAAACAGATTCCTCCAGGAACGGGAATGATGTATATCAAGAAGACCGGTCAAGTCCTGTATTTCATAAGTTCCAAGGCCAAGAAAAATTTCCTTCTGAATAGAGTGCCTGCTCGTACCAGATGGACAGATACGGCACGTAAAAGTAGAGAGAAATGAGCACTGAAAGGACTTACGTCATGCTCAAACCAGACGCAGTCCGTAGGGATCTGATAGGTACTATATTGTCACGTTTCGAAGATACTGGCCTTAATATGGAAGCCATGCGTCGACTCAAGGTATCATCTGAACAGTCAAGTGAACTCTACAAGGAACATGAAGGCAAACCATTCTACGATAATTTGATAGATTATATTCATTCTGGACCTGTAGTCGCAACAGTCTGGTCTGGACCATCCGCAGTTTCGATAGCCAGGAAACTAATTGGTGCAACTGATCCTGCAGGGGCAGCCCCAGGTACTATTCGGGGTGATTTTGGTCTGCTCCTCGACGAGAACGTCATCCATGGTTCAGATAGTGTAGCTAGCGCCGAGCGCGAGATTCCCATATTTTTCCCCGATATTTCTTAGGTCATAGTTTTATCCCCATTTCTAATGGGAAAATGTAATGCCCGACCCCTCTGATATCCGAGTTGGAGTTCTACGAATTGAAGGGACTAATTGCGAAGACGAATCAGCTCTGGCTTTTTCGTCCTTAGGATGCAATACGGAGAAAGTTCACCTTAAACAATTGATTGGTGAGGTCGAGCGATCGGAGCGCAGAAACATCATGGATTTCGATGCCCTTTATTTCCCGGGAGGATTCAGTTCTGGTGACTATGTCAGGGCTGGTGCCATCTTTGCTTCACGTGTAAAATCGGGATTGAAGTCTCAAGTCGATGAGTATATAAATGAAGGTCGGCCAATTCTGGGAGTTTGCAACGGTTTTCAGATCCTGGTGGAATTAGGTGCCCTTCCCGGTACGGCTTCGGGTACTAGTGAAGTTCCCGAAGCCGTTCTCCATACAAATGATTCCAGTCGTTATGAGGCTCGTCACGTCCATCTTTCCGTGGAGTCCAGTTCCCAGAGTTTTTTCACAAAGAATTACAAGACCAGTCAAGTATTGTCAATACCCAATGCCCATGCCGAGGGCAAACTCATGATGGATGAATCAAAATTTACAGAGATCCAGGATGGAAATCAGGTTGCTTTCCGTTATTGTGATCAGAATGGCGGGAGCAATCCCGGTTATCCCTGGAATCCCAACGGGGCTGCCTATGATATTGCAGGAATTACAAATCCCAAGGGGAATGTTCTGGGTATGATGCCTCATCCGGAGCGGGTTTTCCATGGATGGCAACATACGGACTGGACATCCTCGGGTCGTAATCCAGATGGGCCCGGGGATGGTCGGGCCTTGTTCGAGGGAGTGGTTGATTTTCTTTGTCAGTAGATGCCTTACAAGTAGCAATTAAAGCCGTAATTCGAGCATCAGAGATAATTCTTGAGACTTTTGGCAATCCAGAGGGTATCGAATATAAATCCAGAGTTGATGTAGTCACTGACACAGACAAAAAATGCGAGGAAGAAATAGTCAAGATCCTTCGTTCTGAAACTCCGGATTTTGGTGTAATTGCTGAGGAAGGTACCAATTTCCCTGGTGAAAAGGTCTGGATAGTGGATCCTCTGGATGGAACCACTAATTTTTCTCATTCATATCCTTTCTGTGGACCATCAATTGGATTGTGCCTGGGAGATGAAGTGTTGGTAGGGGTTTTGGCAGATCCATTCAGGGATGAATTGTACTTTGCCACCAAAGGAAATGGGGCCTACATGAATGATTTGCACAATACAGGTACTCCTCAGAAGTTGTCTGTCACGTCTGTCGATACTTTGCATAAGGCTCTTTTCTCATCTGGATTTCCTCATGATAAGGAGTCACAAATGTTCAAGAACATGTTGGAAAGATTCATCCGTCTGGAATACGAATCCCATTCAATCCGGAAGACAGGTTCTGCCGCCTTATCGTTAGCCTATGTTGCTGCAGGCCGTATAGATGGCTATGTCGCATCAGGCCTGCATTCTTGGGATATGGCTGGAGGTATCCTTATCATTGAGGAAGCAGGTGGAAAGGTAACCGATTTTGAGGGCCATCCTTACACGATGAGTAATAGGGAATGGCTAATCTCGAATGGGACTTTACACGATACGTTGATTAAGCTTCTAAAAATAGATTGATGGTGTAATTAATTTAGGACCTGCCCTTTGGGGCTTTATGACTGATCAATTGTTCCTGAAGATGAATGATAACTTCCAGATACCTGTTGTTGGATTGGGCACCTGGAAATCAGAACCTGGTGTGGCAACTTATCAAGCAGTACTTGATTCCATTGAGGCTGGATACAGGCACATAGATACTGCCCGAGCATATGGGAATGAAGAAAGTGTTGGAAGTGCCGTTAGAGATTCGGGAGTGAATAGGGGAGACGTCTTCGTGACGACAAAGCTCAGGTGGGAAGACGAAGGGTTTGAAAGCACTATCGAGGCTTGTGAAAAGAGTCTGAATCGACTGAATTGTGATTATATTGACCTTTATCTGATTCATTGGCCTCTCAGGGAAAAGAGAAATCATTCTTGGAAGGCATTCATTGAGTTACGCGAAAGAGGCTTATGCAAATCTATAGGGGTCAGTAATTTTACAATTGAACATCTGACTGAGATAGAGGCTAAATTTGGTATTTTACCTGCAGTTAACCAGGTCGAGTTTCACCCTTACTATTATCAAAAAGAGCTTCTGGATTATTGTAATTCTAAGAATATCATTATCGAGGCTTATAGTCCTCTGGCGCATGCCAAACGGTTGGATGAGCCTAAATTAGGGGCAATTTCCGAAGAGCTTGGCAAAACTCCCGCTCAGGTCTTGATTCGGTGGTCTATTCAACGGGGAATGGTCGTTCTTCCCAAATCAGTTAACAAAAGCAGGATTATCGAGAATTTTTCAGTTTTTGATTTTGATATCTCAGATTCAGTGATGGTGAAACTGGATGAATTGGATGAATCCTTTGTTACATGCTGGGATCCACACAATCCTCCGCCTTACGCCCCAGTTTAGGTAAATAACATTGGAAAAACTTAAAAATAGGGCTATTTTCCATAATCATTATGTATGCAATATGTATATGTATGCAAAATGCATATTCTTTTATAGAAGTATTTGTCTGACGATAATATGGCAAAAGAGAGCTATACTTCTATAAGGGTAACAAAAAATGTTCGGGATGAACTCCAGAATTACGTTGAAGCATGCTATTCAGATCTTTCAATCAATTCAATGCTCAAAGTCCATCTGGATAATTTGTCTGAAGGTCATGTTCGTTTTCCAAAATATGGAATGTTCGAGTGCCCCGAAAGTCGAAAGGAAAAGATGCGGAAGTCGATTAAGGGTATTCCCGGCAAAAAATCAGGAAGCTCATTGTCTCTTACGGGTAGCCTTCCTTCAGATCCTTACACCCGGACTGAATCCGACACAATGGGGCCTATGGAAGTTCCCGAATCTGCTTTGTGGGGAGCCAGTACCCAAAGAGCGGTCCTGAATTTTCCAGTCAGTGGTTTCCGGATGTCCCGTTCCTTTATTCGTGCTCTGGGGTACATCAAAGCCGGTGCGGCCACTGCCAATTTCGAATTGGGAGTTATAGACGAGGAAATGAAGGATGCCATCGTCGAGGCTGCTCTACAGGTAGCCGATGGTGAATTTGATGATCACTTCCCTGTCGATGTCTTTCAGACAGGTTCAGGAACATCAACCAATATGAATGCCAATGAGGTCATAGCCAATATTTCTTCGGAATCATTTGGTTCTAAGATACATCCTAATGATCATGTTAACCAGGGTCAATCATCTAATGATGTGATACCTTCGGCCCTGCATCTTTCGGCCCTTCTTGAGATTGAGGAGGAATTATGTCCGTCTCTTCTCAATTTGCAGAAGATTCTTGAGAAGAAGGCTGAAGAATTTATGCCCGTCATAAAAACGGGCCGCACTCATCTTATGGATGCCACACCAATTCGTTTGGGCCAGGAATTCCTGGGTTTTGCAGGCCTAATTGAGAGATCCCTCGATCGACTTCTACTTGTCAAGGACGAGTTGTCACTTCTAGCTCTGGGAGGTACTGCTGTTGGAACTGGAGTCAATACTCATCCCCAATTCTCGACCCTGGCCTGCCAGAACATCGTAAAATTCTCCGGGGTGGATGTGTATGAGACTGACAATCATTTCATGGCCCAGTCCAGTCTTGATGGGGCATTGACCGCTAGTGCAGTCATTAGAGGTCTGGCAGTCAGTATGCAGAAGATCGCTAGTGATATCCGGTGGCTGGGTTCAGGTCCTCGTGCAGGTTTAGGAGAGATAGCTCTGCCTGCGGTTCAACCCGGTTCTTCGATTATGCCTGGAAAGGTCAATCCAGTTATCCCTGAATCAGTCATCCAGGCCTCTTCCCAGGTCATAGCTTGTGACACTGCCCTGGTGCAGGGTGCTCAGGGGGGCTACTTTGAGCTTAACACGATGATGCCCTTTGCGGCTCACAATCTGCTTCAGGCAATATCCCTGATGATATCCTCATCAGAGGTATTCTCCAGTAAATGTATAGAAGGTCTGACTGCTACAGTTCGAGGTCCGGAGCTACTGATGTCTGGCCTGATGCTGGCCACGGCCCTTGCCCCCGTAATTGGATATGAAAAAGCAGCTAAGATAGCTAAGGAAGCGCATGCTTCGGGTCAGACAATAATGGAGGCAGCTCTCGAAAAGACCAATCTTTCCGAAGATGAGCTAAGAGAAATTCTAAATCCTGAGAAGATGCTACAACCCCAGGCCTAGATTCTTTCCTCAACCAATGAGTCCACCACACTTGGGTCAGCCAGGGTGGAAGTATCACCCAGTTCGTCAATCTCGTCGCACGCAATGCTCCTCAGAATACGGCGCATTATCTTTCCAGATCTGGTTTTGGGAAGTCCGTCAGTGAATTGTATTTTTCCGGGCGAAGCATGAGGCCCGATATCGCTCCTTACTTTCTTGATTATCTCATCTCTGGTACTATCGGTGACCTTTTGTCCAGTTCTCAATGTAACGAAGGCATAGATTGCGTTTCCTTTTATGTCGTGTGGATAACCAACTACCGCAGCCTCGGCCACAGCAGGGTGTCCTCCTATGGCACCTTCGATTTCGGCAGTCCCCAAGTTATGTCCTGAGACGATTATCACGTCATCAACCCTTCCAGTTATCCAATAATATCCGTCTTCATCTCTTTTGCAACCATCACCCGAAAAATATTTTCCAGGGAATCTAGCAAAATAAGTGTCAAAGAAGCGTTCTTTATCCCCGTAAATGGTTCGCATCATGCTGGGCCACGGCCTTTGCATAGCCAAGTTTCCTTCAACTCCGTTACCTTCCAGTACGTTCCCATCATCATCGATGATCTCAGGCACTATCCCGAAGAATGGAAGGGTTGCAGATCCGGGTTTTGTGGGCGTGACTCCGGGTAATGGAGTTATCATAATTCCACCGGTCTCAGTCTGCCACCATGTATCTACAATCGGGCATCTCTGATTGCCGATTGTGTTGTAATACCACAACCATTCGGGCTCTTTTATCGGTTCCCCAACGGTTCCCAGTATCTTGAGACTCTCAAGATTATGCTGATTTGGCCATTTGTTCCCTTCTTTCATCAGGGCCCTCAGCGCCGTTGGAGCAGTGTAGAATATGTTCACCTTATGCTTCTCTACTATCTCCCAGAATCTTCCGTAATCTGGATAGTTTGGTACTCCCTCATACATCATGGTCGTGGCGCGATTTGCCATCGGTCCGTAGATGATATACGAATGTCCCGTGATCCACCCGATATCGGCAGTGCACCAGTAAATATCACCAGGATGATAATCAAATATGTAATGATGAGTTGCGGAAGTATAGACCATATATCCTCCTGTGGTATGCATAACTCCTTTTGGTTTTCCAGTCGATCCACTGGTGTACAATATGAAGAGAGGATCTTCCGCGTCCATCTCTTCGGGAGCACAAACAGAATCTGCCGAATTGAGGGCTTCGTGCCACCATATATCCCTTCCATCCAGCATATCAACAGCCGTTCCAGTGCGTTTCACAACCAGAGTTTTTTCAATTGAAGGGGTTTTCTGTAACGCTATATCGGCATTGCTCTTCATGGGGATATCGGTCTTTTCTCCTCTTACTCCTGTGTCTTGAGTAATCAGGACTTTGCACTCGGAATCGTTTATTCGAGATTCCAGACTATCAGGAGCGAATGCTCCGAATACAACAGAGTGAATGGCTCCTATTCTGGCACATGCCAGTACTGCAATTGCTAGTTCGGGGACCATCTGCATGTAGATACATACCCGATCTCCCTTTTCAATTCCCAGATCTTTGAGTGCGTTTCCAGCTAGCTGTACTTGAACCAACAATTCACTGTAAGTGTATTTTTTACTCTCATTGGGGTCATTTCCCTCCCATATTAGTCCGATTTCCTCTCCGTGTCCATCTTCAACATGTCTATCAATACAATTGTAGCATGCATTTAGTTTTGCGCCCTCAAACCACTTTATATGTGCATCGTCGAAATCCCAGTCCCATACTTTATTCCATTTTTGGGACCATGAAATCCTATCTGCTTGCCCTTCCCAGAAGCTTTCAGGGTTCTTGATTGAATCATCATACATTTTTCTGTAATCTTCAATACTTGAGATGTGTGCATGTTTGGTAAGTTCAGCATTTGGCTCGTATTTACGCATATTAACTAATAGAAGTAGACACGCATAAAGAAAAAGTTTGCTAAAGGCATAAATCACAAAATACCCCCTCCTTGGACCATTGTGAATATATGTCTAAGATGTGGTGCTGAGCCTCCTCTTGCGTCTCAGATCTGCTACGACTGCGTACGCCAGACCATAGAACTGGCTTCTCTCCCAGTTAATCTGAGAATGGTTGCCTGCAAATCATGTTCTTCACTGAAGGTTCCCGGGACCTGGACGGAGTTTAAGGATCTCGATTCCGCGGTGTCCTCTTTTGTCGAAAGTTCCGTCGACTGGAATACAGATATCAAAAAACAGACGATTCAACTAACTTTGAATCAACTGGATCCACATAGATTTAGGGTAAAGGCCAATTGTACAGGCGTTTTCCAGGAGGTAGCTCTTTCCAGTTTATTGAAATCAGAGACCAATGTTAAATTTCAAGTTTGCGAGAATTGTTCAAGACAGGCTGGAGGATATTATGAATCTACCCTACAAATCAGGACCAAGAGGAAAGAAATACTTGACCTTGCGGTGGATTTGGTCTACAATGAAATCGATTCAGGTCCTTCCGAGTTGTTCACTCCTGAGGCTGGGACTGTCAGAGGAGGTTTTGATTTCCAATTGTCATCTACGGAGAAAGGACGTTCGTTGGCCAGAGAATTGATGATTAAATTTGGGGGACAGGTGACGGAGACCCGTAAATTGATAGGCCGTAAGGATGGGCGGGATTTACTGAGGCATACATTTGGAGTGAGATTGCCAGAGGTTAAGGCCGGTGACTATCTGTTTCAGGATGAGGGAGTTTGGTGCGTAAACCGTATAGATCGACGCAAGGCCAATCTTAAACGTTTGATACCATCTCTTGCCCAAAAGACAGTTGAGATTGATTCTCTGAAAAATTTACCGTTACTGGATAATCTTTCTGAGGTGCAAATAGTAAGTCATCGTAATCGAGAATATTTATTGTTAGATCCATTCACCTTGCAAACGGTTGAGGCAATTTCTCCCGAAGATTGGAAAGGTGATAAGATTTCAGCACTGAGATATGGTAACGACACTTACTTTATCTGGGATTAGACCCTAAATTCTTCCAAGGTTGCCTGTCCTCGTTGTTTTTCGCCATCTATTTGGAGGGGATATTTCTCAGTTATACATCCCAAACAAAGGTCCTTTTCTTCTTTACCAATACATTTGACCAATCCTGGAATTGATATGTATTCTACCGAGTCAGCCCCGATTTCCTTGGTTATCTCCTCCATGGTTCTATTTGGAGCCACGAATTCTTCCCGACTGGGCATATCAATTCCGAGGAAACAGGGAGAGATTATGGGTGGACATCCGACTCTGATATGAACTTCCTTAGCACCAGCTTCCCTGACCCTTGATACAATTCTCTTCGAAGTATTTCCTCTAACAATGGAGTCATCCACCAGAATGACCCTTTTTCCTTCCACGATTTCTCTTATGGGATTCAATTTCTCGTTTATCGTGGCTTTTCTTTGTTCATTCACAGGCTGGATAAAGGATCGATGCAAGTATCGGTTTTTGATTAATCCTTCTCGGTAAGGTATATTGGAAGCCTCGGAAAACCCAAGAGCACATGCAATCCCTGAATCTGGGACTGGTACCACCACATCACCTTCCAGAGGGGATTCTTTCCATAGTTCACTCCCAATTCTCTGCCGAACTGAATAAGTGAGGACTCCATCCATTTTGGCATCGGGTCTGGCAAAGTAAACATATTCGAACATGCAAAAGGCTTTGTCTTCCGAATTTGAAACAATGTGTGATATTATTTTCTCATCGTTTATTGTTACAATCTCGCCAGGTTCCACGTCTCTGATCACTTTTCCTCCCATGATTTCGATTGCCGAACTCTCGGAGGCAACTACGTTTCCATTGCTTATTTCACCTATACAGAGGGGTTTTATTCCTAGTGGATCCCTAAACGCATATAGCTCGTCTTGATGCAGCAGGACAATCGAATAGCTTCCCACCAAGTTTTCCATGGTTAGTTGGATCGATTTGATTATAGAGTGTTTTTTAGACAAGTTGTTAGCAATTATTCGGACAATAATCTCCGAATCCGTATCAGACATGAAGGCCCAGCCAGAATTTTCCTTTTCCTGTCTGAGTGCGTCTTGATTAGCAATATTGCCGTTGTGGCCAATACTCAGTTCACCACTGACTGATGATACGGTCATGGGTTGAGCGTTCTTCATTGATGAACTCCCAGCTGTAGAATATCTAACGTGCCCTATTCCGGTTAACCCACTGGTAAATTCATCCCCAAAATCATTCAGAACTTCAGCCACCAGTCCCATTCCTTTCTGGGTCAGGTGTTCTCCATCATAGATAGTGATTCCTGCTGATTCCTGTCCTCTGTGTTGTAAAGCCCTCAGGCCTACAGTCATCAAATTCAGTATAGGTGATTTACTTGCTATGCCTAGAACACCACACGCCTCTCTGAGAGGCATCAGTGTGTCTTGGCCCAGCTATATTCACGGCCTTTTGCACTATCTCCAAAACCACAGGAGGCGCATTTTTTCTTACGCAGATGGTAGGCATGTCGTCCACACCTCCGGCAAATCATATGGGTCTGCTTCTGGCGTTTACCTTGAGCTGCTGTGCCTTTACTCATTTTTAATCGTGAATTCCCGAAAAGCAGTACTCGGACCGTATCGGGGTGATGCTTTACCTGATTGGGTTATAAAATAATTTGTTTAGCCTAAACCGATGGCTCTGTAGTCAAAACCGGCCTCTTCAATTTGTTCTGGATTGAGAGCTCGCCTCCCATCAATGATTACATTACCGCTCATTCTATTTCGCAACATCTTAAGATTAATTTTCGTGTATTCTTTCCATTCAGTCATAAGAATAACACAATCTGCTTTTTCGACCGTTTCTTCAACGCTAGGAGCTGTATTTACCTCTATCAATTCCTTGAAATTATCCATAGCCTCCGGATCATGGCCTACGACCTCGGCGCCTTTATCTATCAATTCTTTCACTACAATTTCACTTCTTGATTCCCTGACATCATCGGTGTCTGGTTTGAAGGCAAGTCCCAGTACTGCTATCTTCTTACCTTTCAGGACACCTAATCTTTCCTCGGCCATCTGAACAATTACTAGGGGTTGCAACTCATTAACTTCTAGCGTGGCTTCCAGCATTTTCGATTCGACATTATCCGATTTTGCAGCTGCTGCTAGAGCCTTTACATCCTTGGGAAAGCAGGAACCTCCGAATCCAGCCCCGGCTCTCAAAAATAAGGGAGAGATTCGGCTATCCATTCCCATTCCTTCAGCTACTTCTTTGAAATCAATGCCCCACAAATTACACATATTGGCCATTTCGTTGACAAAAGAAATTTTTGTAGCCAGAAATGAATTCGAAGCGTATTTTATGAACTCGGCCGTACGAGGGCTGCACTCCAGTTTGGGACATTTGTGTTCTTTGTACAGTGAACGCATTACTCTAAGTGAAAGTCCGTCTGCACTACCTATGACAATCCGGTCTGGTTCTTGAGCATCTTTAATGGCACTGCCTTCCTTAAGAAATTCGGGATTCATTCCAACCCCTAGTTGTTCTCTTTTCCATCCACTTTTCTTGATTAGGATAGGTAATACTATCTCTTCGGTTGTCAAAGGTACAACTGTTGATTTTACAATAACCGTATGTTTCTTTTCTTTGTGCCTTAAAGCTCTTCCTATAGATGATGCAGCTGATTTGATATAGTTAAGATCAATGCTCCCGTCTTTTTCTGAGGGAGTACCTACACATATGAAGGTCAGATCGCTCTCTATAATGCCATTCTCAATATCAGTGCTCCCCTTCAGATTGCCGGTCCTGATTCCTTCTTGAATCAGTTTTTCCAGGCCCGGTTCAAAGATTGGTGATTTACCCTGGTTTAATTCAGTTACTTTTGCTTCCAGAATATCTAAACAAGTGACTTGATTTCCGGTTTCAGCCAATGTTGCACCAGTGACCAGCCCCACGTATCCGGCCCCCATGACACTTATTTTCATATTTAGCCTTAGGAGACCTACATAAAAGACCCTCCTATAGTCGTGCTGTGGTAAATAATCTAGTCGTTAAGAAGCGGCGACCAATCAATAAAAAAGAGGCTAAGAGAATCAAGCAGGGACTGTTGGATATGCATGGTCTTGACCTTCCTATTTCTGCAGGTAAATATGAACAGGCTTTTTCTGAGAATTTTGATGTGGTTATTCAGCACGGACACATTATTGCCTTGGTCTTGAACGATCAGATTCATCTGTCGGTTAGAGGGTTGTTGTCCAATGTACCGCAAACTGGATGGGTACAGGTGGATATGGGCGCAATCCCCTTTGTTTGCAATGGGGCCAATGTGATGTCAGCCGGTATCAATGATGCGAGTCCCGAGGTGGTTGAAGGGCAATATGTCTGGATTCGTGAAGAGAATCATCACAAACCCTTGGCAGTGGGCCAGGCCCTCCTGAGCAGTAAGGCTATGCTCAGTTCGGAAAAAGGCAAAGCCATCAAGGCTCTTCATTATATAGGAGATAAAGTTTGGGAATACGGAGTAAAGGACTGAAGGTTAATATTTTACATAGGACCAATTTGGTGAGTGAGAAATGAGGCGAGTGTTGCTATTCCTGTTTTTCGCAATGTTGTTGTTATTGTATCCTCAAGGAGGGACTGTCAGTGGTGAGACCTTCGCTTCAGTCGATTTATACATTTATGGTGATCCCGATGGTCAATTACAGATTGATGAACCATCCACCTCAAACAGTGAGTCAGTTGTTATCGGCGATGGAGAACAGTCAGCAGGTAATACCCAAGAAGTGGGTCGATGGACAACTTCTTCACTTTATGCTTCGGCTAATATTTCAGGTGATTGGTCAGGTAAGGCCTGGATCTCCACAAATCGCGATGCCACAGTAACACTTACATATACATTAATTCAGAATGATGAGAATCTGGACAGTTTTCAATTTGAGGGAGAGGTCGGATCGGGTGAAACGGTTGCAATAGGTGGAGAGAGTGACTTTTCGCTGACAGGTATTGATGATTCACCACTAACTCTTTTGATTGAGAGTACTTGGACAGCCCAGCCAGGCTCTACCCCGCCTCCTCCACCAGCAAATACTACAATAACATTTGAATATGGTGCCTCTTCTCGTGACACAAGTGTCAGCATTTCCATTAGCCATGTGCAAATCTCAGAGGGTAATCCCTCTAATCATAATGCAGGACAGAGCCAAGTTACAGTATATCTCCATGTTTCCGATGTGTTTGGCGTGGATAATATTCTGGGTAAAACAGCAGAATATTACAATATGCGTATGGCCCCTGCAGGGGAGTCTCTTTGGTCTTCTACCGTAGATAAAGTCACGGATCATGGAGACTATGTAGAGGTTCAGTTTATTTGGTCATATGAAGGTCAGACCCTACCTGCCGGTGAGAATTCATATACCATTGAGGCTGGGGCTACAGATCTTCTTAGTGAAATTGAGTGGTCAATTAATTTGGAAACGACCATTTTCATTGATCCTAAGCCTGACATTGAGATAGATTCTGTGTCGAGCGTCTCTAAAACTGCTGAATTTGGCAAATCCGCAATTTACACACTTTCAGTAGAGAATACTGGTTCTGGTAGTGATGAGTTCATAGTGACCTATGACAATAATGATGGTTGGACAATTGATATCGACCTTTATGTTCTGGAACTGGATGCCGGTGATAGCGAAAACATCAAGGTAACGGTCATACCGCCAGATACAGCCTCGGATGGTCAGGAGTCACCTACACAGATTACAGTTACCGCGGACTCAGATTCAGATATTTATGATACTCTAACACTTCTGACAACAGCAAAAGAGCCAGAACCGGATTGGGATTTCTCAGTAGGTGTTGGCAAGGATGAAAATGAGAACTATGATTTCTCCTGTGGTTGTTTTGTCATCAGTGACCGTGCAGAAATTGAGATAACGATAATTCTGACTAATGAAGGCAATCAGCAGAATAATTACAATCTGGAGGCTATATTGGATGAAAGCCCGAACGCATTTAGTTTAGACTTCAATCCTGGTTTTGTATCTTCTTTGCCACCAGGACAAAGCATCAATTTGATTTTGACCTTGAAACCACGTGATGATTATAGTGGTCAATCCACTTACTTGGTCGTAGAGGTGACTTCATCAGGAGATGGCAGAAAAGAAGAATCCGAACCTATTTCTATTATTTTAGAACAGAGCGGAAATGTGGTTATGTCAATCTCCAGTCCATTGAAAGCACCTCAGGGCGGTACCATAACCCATTCATTCCAGATATCAAATACAAATACGGAAGAGGCTAAGAGAATCTATTTCGTTGTGTCTGGAATAACTGCCAATGATAACTTAGCGGAAGGATGGATAACTTTTGAAGATAAGAATGGCAAGTTGATTGCTTATCCTAGTTCTCTTCTGACTCTTTTACCATCTCAATCTGTTGAAGTAACACTTAGGATTAGTATCCCTTCAAGTGCAGATCTAGGGTCATATAATCTCAAAATATGGATGGCAAATGACTTGGAACTGCGAATATCAGATCAAGCCGACCTTGATTTTGTTGCAACCCTGGCAATAGTCACTGAGGACTCAAATTATCTTCTTTATGGTGCTCTGGGTTTAATCTTAGGAGGCGTTCTGGTCTATGGATATCGCAACTTTTCTTCAGATGATGGTTTTGAGGATGAGTACGATGATGAATTAGAGGAAATTCCTGAACTTATCCAAACTCCAGTAGTACCAGAAGTTAAACCGGTTGAAGTGCCTCCTCCGGTTGTAGCAGAAATTCCTGCAGCAGTCGTGGCTCAACCTGAGGCGGCTGCACCAGTATCCAAACCTCGTAAGAAATGGTTTGGATTATTTGGTCGAAGTGAACTGCCTGAGAGTACTGAGGTTCCTGCGGCAGTGGCCCAGCCAATGGTAGCTGAGCCCGTAATGGCCCAACCAGTGGTAGCCGAAACTGTAGTGGCCCAGCCAGTGGTAGCTGAGCCCGTAATGGCCCAACCAGTGGTAGCCGAAACTGTAGTGGCCCAACCAGTGGTAGCTGCTGAACCCGTAATGGCCCAACCAGTGGTAGCTGAACCTGTAGTGGCCCAGCCAGTGGTAGCTGAGCCCGTAATGGCCCAGCCAGTGGTAGCTGAGCCCGTAATGGCCCAGCCAGTGGTAGCTGAGCCCGTAATGGCCCAACCAGTGGTAGCTGAGCCTGTAGTGGCCCAGCCAGTGGTAGCTGAGCCTGTAGTGGTTCAACCGATCGTCGTTCAGCCAGTCGAAAAAGATGAAGAATAGGTGGGAAAATTTTATATACAACTACTAAACTATAGGTTTACAACCAGCGGTTGTTTACCGGAGTAAGAATGAACAGGAAACGTAAGGATGATGTGGACGACTGGTTCCGTGGAGAGGGGTGGAGTATAGATGATATATTCAGTAATCTTGACACTGAATTCAGTAAGATGCGTAAGCAGATGGATGGCCTGATGAGAGATGCAGTTGATGGCCATCTACCCAAAAATGAAAAGAAAAACCCATTTGTTTTTGGTTTCTCAGTTAAAGCCGGACCGGATGGTTTTCCCGTTTTCGAGGATTTTGGAAACACCCGAATGCATCCTTTCGGTCGTCAGGGGGAGAAACCGGTTGTTGATACTACTAGGCGAGAACCATTAACCGATATCAATGAGACTGATGATCAAATTGCTATTACAGTTGAGCTTCCAGGCGTCAATAAAGAAGACATTGATATCAACGTGCTGGAGGATAAAGTAGAGGTAAACGTAAAAACAGAATCAAGAAAATATTTCAAGAGTATTGATTTGTCTTCACCTGTTGAAACCGATTCTTCCAAAGCAACATATACTAATGGAATTTTGGATCTGGTTCTTACCAAAACAGAATCTGACGAGCCAAAAGGAACTAAGGTAAAAGTAGATTAAGATTCTGGAGGGAGGGTGTCTGCTATGCAAGATTCTGTAGTTTTTCAATTCCATTCAAATCGTGGATTATATCTACAATCTGAGGAGGAACTGCAGTTTTCCATTCATCGCCCTTCGTCATCGCCTGACGGATGGCAGCACCCTCCCAGACCTTGCGGTTGACCATTTCAGGCCTTACAATCCGGTAACCAGCTGCTTTGAACAATTTCAGTACAAGAGAGTTTCCGCTATAAACTGCATCAAAATCAGGAACGAAAGTTTTCAGGTGGGAAACGTATAGATCATTATTATTCACATCTGGAATTTCATAGATTTGGTATTTACAATCAAGACGGCTGACTACGGTTTCAACCATGATTCTTCTTTCCTCTGTAGTAAAAGGATTATCTTTCGTACGTCCTTCATGTGCTGAGCCAATACAAATCATTGGTTCTAGGTTATCATCTTTAACGGCATCTATCAATCTTAAATGTCCTAAATGGAACGGCTGGAATCTCCCTAAAATCAGCCCCTTCCTCATTTAGCCTTAATCAGATTCTGATCTCTCATCCATTTCCGCAATACTTTGGGTATGACCACACTTCCGTCATCTTGTTGATTATTTTCAAGTATGGATGCTAAAGCTCTCGTTGTTGCTATGGCAGTGCCGTTCAGGGTATGTGGAAAATCAGTTCCGGCAGGGGTTCGATATCTCATGTTCAATCTTACGCTTTGATAAGATTTACAATTACTGGCACTTACAACTTCTTTCCATTGCTGTGAAGATGGCATCCATGCTTCCAGATCGAATTTACGTGCAGCTACAGTTCCTATATCACCGGTGCAAATATCGACAACCCTGAATGGAATCTCCAGTCCTTTGAATATGTGAATTGCATTGGCAACCAATTCATCATGGCATTTTTTAGAATCCTCCGGTTTACAAATAATAACTTGCTCAACCTTTGCAAATTGGTGTACCCTCCAGATCCCCCTGTCGCTTATACCATGCGCTCCAACTTCTCTCCTAAAATTGGTTGATATTCCGGCATAACGTAGTGGTTCACCTTTTATTTCTATTATTTCATTCTTGAATCTAGCGGTCATAGGATGCTCAGACGTTGCTATCAGGTACAGGTCATGATCCTCGATTTTGTACATAACCTCTTCAAAATCATTGAGGTCAACAACTCCTTCATATGCTTCTTTATTCATCATGAATGGAGGGATGGTCAGTGAATATCCTCTTTCGCAAAGTACATCGGTAGCATAATTTATTAGCGCCATTTCGAGTCGAGCTAAATCTCCCGTCAAAAAATAGAATCGTCTTCCAGTAATGTTAGCAGCTCGCTTCAGGTCAGCGCCTCCTACTAGCTCCATTATTTCCTGATGTGGCCTATAATTTTGGGTTCTTTTCTTTTTCCCGTGTAATGATAATTCTCGATTATCATGTTCGTTCTGGCCTTGGGGTACCTCACTTTCCAACAGGTTCGGGACTCTCATTCGGGATTCTTCCCTGAAAGCAAGAGTCTCTTTGGTTTTGCTTTCGTTGTCCACTAGTCCTTTTTTTATTTTGGTCATATCACCAAGCAAATCCGAACCATCTTTTCCATTCTTTTTAAGCTCGCCTATCTCTCTGGAAATGAGGTTCCTTTGGGATCTGAGTTTGTTTCCTTCATCTATCAATTCTCTCCATTTCTGGTCCATTTGAATAACTCTTTTGGCGATATCATCAGGCATGTTTCTTTTTTTCAGGTCCTCAAAAACAGCCTTGGAATCATCCCGAAAGACTTTCATTTCAAGCATTATGGTGTCAGAGAACCGATGTCTTTATGAACTTGCGCCATTGGAAATCATGCTTCTTTTACGTGGAGCCACGGAAGTCGTCACACCAAAGCCTACCTCCATTCCTTTGGTGGGCGAGGCAATGGGACAAGTTGTTAGGCACTCTCATGCAGATGTTCTGATTGATGGAAATCAGATTGTAGAGATTGGCCAGAATCTTGATTTTTCGAATTCAAAAGTCATAGATGTTAGCGGCAAAGTTATTGTTCCGGGATTTGTGGATCCTCATACTCATCTTGTTTGGTCAGGTTCTCGTGAACATGAACTTGAGTGGAAATTGGAGGGCCGTACTTATCAGGAGATTCTGGCAGATGGAGGTGGAATTCTACGGACTGTAGAAGAGACCCGTAAGGCTAGTAAAGAAGACCTTCAGAGCGAGTCATTTATTCGTTTGAAAAATGCAGTTAGACACGGAACTACAACAATCGAGATCAAGTCAGGATATGGTCTTGAAAAGGAGACTGAGATCAAGCAATTAGAGGTTGCCAATTGGCTTGGGACCTTGGGATTAGCGGAAACAGTTGTCACATACATGGGAGCACATGCGATTCCCGAGGATATGGATAGATATACATACGTTGCTTCGATTTCGGAAAATCTAGAAGAATTACGGAAACTGGCAGAATTCTGCGACGTTTTCTGTGAAGAGGGTGCTTTTACCGAGGAAGAATCCAGAACGATACTGGAAGCAGCTAGAAATGCTGGGTTTGGCCTTAAGATTCATGCAGATGAATTTGGAGATACAGGTGGAGGAAAACTGGCTGCAGAGTTGGGAGTGATTAGCGCAGATCATCTAGCTGGCTCTACTCTGGAGACTATTCAGGCATTACGCGATTCTGGCGTCATTGGCGTTCTTTTGCCAGGGACCCCTTTAGCAATTCTTTCGGATCATTTTGCTCCAGCCAGAAAGATGATAGCCAACAATCTTCCTATAGCTATTGCAACGGATTGTAATCCTAATTGTTATACGGAGTCAATGCAGCTTGTGCAACAATTGGCAGTCTTTAGGATGGGTATGACGCCGGCTGAGTCATTAGTTGCTTCTACAATTAATGCAGCTTTAGCGATAGGAAAAACAGATAGAGGCTGTATTGCTGAAGGATGGAAGGCCGATCTTTTGATTTGTGATATACCCGATTATCGTCATCTCACTTATCATTTTGGAATAAATCATGTTGAAACTGTTATTATTGGTGGCAAGGTTATAGATGCCTGAACCCCTAAAACGGGTCGGTAGGGCTTTGTGGGACGTTTCCCTCTACACACTTTCGATTCCGGAACGATATTTACGGGGATTGACAGCACTGACGGGTGGAATGCTGAAAGAAACCACTGATTTGGTTTTACCTGATTTTGTCAGGGACACTACCAGCTACAATATATTTGTTGGAAACCTTTTGCGTTTTGCTGTAGAGAAGGTAGGAGGTGTTGAAGGATTATATGGTGAGGAAGAACTTGAGGGTGAATTTGCGACTCGCAAAGTGCTTGGTAATGCAATAGAAGGCATAGGTATTGCAACCGTTCATGTTTCACCATTATGGATATTTGCTTTTTTTGCAGATTCTATGAAGGGTGGTCAAGCCTATCTAAATAGGTTACAAGATGAGTTGGTAGACAAAGGATACATAGAGTCCAAAAAAGTTTCCAGTTCGCTTCAAGAACTACTTGAAGGGCTGGAACGAACCACATCCAGTTTTGCTAAGAATATAGATACACCTCCACTTTCACGTGAGGATGTTGTAGGTAACATTGATGAGATCCGAGATTCAATTAGTGAATTATGGTCTAGCACCGGAAAGGCTGCAGGTGATGTTACTGAAGAGGTTGCGAATATCATGCAGGAGTTTCTTGATACTGCAACTGAAGAAGATCAGTCAATTCTGGAACTAGGTGGCGTTATGGCCCTTCAGGCAACTTCACGTGCCAAGAAGGCAGCTGGTGTAGCAGTTACAGCACCTCAGGTTGCTGGAAAGATGCTTTATGAGAATATTCTGGGTTACTACAAGGACACTCTATCCGACATTCATGAGCATGGTTACGCAAGAGTAGTAAGTGAAACGATTGATCCCTATGGCAATGCTATCATGAAGCAGTTCAGCCCGGAACAGGAAACTTGGACAGAGAAGCTTTTTCGTGGTTCAGCACGTGGTTTACAGCGCATTTTTGGGATGCAAACCTCCAAATAGTAGCCTAGAAAAGATGTGGGGCTGGACTTGGCTGGGGAGCTAGGCGTACCCTGTAACCCTCAATCGCCTTTAGGGGGAGCGACAGCTGGTGGCGGCGCACCCAGTGGGCTGTCTAATCCGCATTTCAACTGCGATATCCTGTCCCTCGGGGTCACAGGTGATTGCAGAGGTTTGCCGGAGGGCAGACTTCGGATCTTTACCATGGGGACTAGGTCAGGCCCGGAAGGGAGCAGCCTTACCGTGGACTTCCGACGCTCGAGTGGGTTGCGGGGTTGAGAAGGAGTGTGGTGTCTGACATTCTGCCAGGACGACAACACCAGTGGTCTGGCACTTATTTTCCGATACTTCTTAGCCATTCCTTACCGGGTTTCCACTCGGTAAACATGGTCAACAACATCCCGGATATTGTAAAGAGGGTACCTGTCCATACCAAGATAATACCGGGAATCTCCCTCACAATTATTGTCGCACTGTTTTCGCCACCTTCAGCTCCCGGTGTAGCACTGTTCAGAGTTATGTACAAATCACGATGAATTTGGTGTTTGAGATAAATTTGTGTGGTTTCCTGGTTCCCCACTATCCGTTTCGAGATTTGGTCATCAATTACCACGTCATCATCGTTTTCTATTAATCTGATGAAAGCAGTACACTTTGGGATGCAAGCCATCTCAGGAGGTCCAGAGTTTAGTGTGACTTCCTCTAGCTCCAGGACGAAATTACCAACCAGTTTTCGTTCCCCTTCCTGTAGAGTTATACTATCTTCGGTTCCCAATCCATAAGAAAGACAATATCCGATAAGGATTAACATCATTCCCAAGTGTGCAGTATATGGCCCCCAGGCTCTCAACATGGAAAGCAGTTTCTTGGTCCGGTACCTCCACATGTACCTGAAGATTGAATATCCGCAAATGAATGCCCAAGGTATCATTGCCCCTACCATCCAGTCTCTTCCTTCAGACATTATTGCGTAGGCTAGACTGAAAGCAATTCCAAGTCCGACCACGACCAGGATCTTCTGTAAATCGATGAAGGGTCTCAAGGTGTGTATGGTGAAAATGGCTGAAAGAAGGACCACAAACGGAGCTAGCCGTACCTCAAACACTTCTGGAGCCATATATCCGTTTACTCTGACCAGAAGCAGAACTAGGGTTACGGTGAGTATCAAGAGCTGGGTGTAGATTGCTGCAAAGAATGTATTATCCTCACTAAAGTAATCCTCTAGACTATTGTACTCTTTAGGTTCTTCCGCTTCTTTTTTCCTATAATTTGAGACGACCAGTACAAAGGTTAAGATAATGGCTAGAATCATCATTATGAGAAAACCCTTAACTGATACATCATTTTCTAGAACATATCCCAACCGACTCCAGGCACCTCCAGTTTCTTCTACAATAAATGCGTGAACCGAGGACCAGATACCACCTCTTGTAACAAATGATTCCAATAATACTAGAACAAAGGTAAGCATTGCTAGAAGCGGTCCCAAAACGCTGTATTTTTTCTTTCGTCTTGACATGACAGACGTATGCAGTAGACTAGTCGTCGCAAGCCATGGTAGCAATCCTGCAGTCTCGACAGGATCCCAGGCCCAGTAACCACCCCATCCGAGAGTTACGTATGCCCAATAACCTCCAATGGCCAATGCAAGGCTCATTCCGATCCAGGAACTGCGCCCCCATCTTTTCACAGTCTCATTCCAATTCTTGTTTCCGGTTATTAGATAGGCCATTCCAGAGGCATAGAGGAGAACAATCATCCCATAGGATACAAAGATAATTGGTGGATGAATGATCATGTATGGCGATAATAAAAGCGGATTCAGTCCGTTTCCAATTCCAGGTACGGTTTCATTTTGACTAAATGGATTGATGTGGAGTTGGATAATGCAAAATCCTAGGAGTATAATGCATCCTATAATCGAGGTAATTTGTTTCTGGGAATCTTCTCCTGAATGTAGTTTTCTCTCAACGTTTATGGACAGGATGGTTGTCCATGCCCAGATAAGCAAGGTACCATCCCTTCCAGCCCAGACACCAGCCAATTTATATCCCAGTGATAAATGTTCAGCCGAGTAATCGGATACGTATTCAAATCTCAAATCAGTAACTAGAAAGTAGTAGGCCAGTAGAATCAATGCAATAGTATGAGTTACAAGTGTTACGGATAACAAAGCCTCAAAATTTCGTTTGTATATCTCGTTCCTACTTTTCAGACCATTAAAACCAAAGTATATGGAGCAGAGTACTAGAAGCGGGTTGAGATAAATTAGAATTTCACCGATATTCATCTTCGACCGGCGAGTACTAAAATTACCAGAATAGAGATGCTAGAAATTATACTTGGAGAATAGAGCAATGACTCATCTTCAGAATCTTGAGATTTTATATTGACCTTGAAATAATAGGAGTCTCCCATCTTTACAACGTTCATTCCCTCATAGTAGCTATACTCACTTGCAGGGATTTTATCAGTGGAGTTATCATCTTTCTCAAGTTCATACTTGTAGCCAGGATAGTCATTGTTCTTCACTTCGTACGTAAATTGGAATCTTCCATCTACGGTATCATTTTGTTCTACGGTTTCTGGTTTGTAACAGGTGTATGGTTCCTCTAGTGTACAGACATAGAATGTGACCGAAATTACATTATCTTCCGTGTCAATCAATGCCGTAAATTGGTCTCCCTCACCTATTTCGTCTGGTGAATGTGATATTTCTGAAACTACAGATGGTAAAAGCAAAACCAACGCAAAAATAATTAATCTCTTCATATTTATCCTGTCTGGTTTCATGTCAATGAGTTTATTAGTCTTTTTCGCTTGTTTTTTTCCAACGAATCCATGCTATCGCAAAGCAGGCTACAGCGAACAACATGAAGATGGGGTACATGGCTTCCATCCATATTCCCATTTTTTCAAATCCTCCAATTGTAACTGCTGTTGCACACAATGAGCAAATAATTCCGAATATTAGGAAAGGCAAATAATCACGTTCTATGTCCATGAACTAGTACCCCAATCCGATTAAAGGGTTATATTATAGTTGACCTTGTTGAAACAAATGCAAAGAGTATGTATGGGTGGCACCTTTGACGTATTCCATAAGGGTCATGAGGTACTAATTCAGACGGCCCTTGAGGTCAGTAGTCAGGTTTTAATCGGTTTGACCACAGATGAACGAGCTGGTAAGGGCCGAACTGGTTCTTCGATTGCACCCTATGATAAAAGAAAAGCTAGGTTAGAAGACTGGTTGAAATCCCAAAGAGTTGAACAAAGGGTTGAGATCGTACCACTGAATGATGTTTGGGGGCCAGCTGCCTTGGGGAAGGAGTTTGAAGGGATAATCGTTTCACAGGAGACTGAAGATATGGCATTAGCCCTGAATCAAGTCCGTGAAGAAAAAGGGATTGATAAATTGAAGATAATTGTCGTTCCAATGGTCCAGGCTTATGATGGCCATCGAATTAGTAGTAGCCGGATAAGAAACGGAGAGATTAATTCTGAAGGCCTTAGGACCTAACTCTTATAGACACCTCTCAAATGCGAGCCACCTAGCATTTGGTGCGGGAGAAATAGAATGGTTGAAGAGCAGATTTCAAATCTATCACAGGATATTCGCAGTTCAATCGCTGAGGATTCCTCGGTTCCTAGGAATGTTAGGTCCAATGTGGTAACAGGATTGGAAACCTATCTTCTCAACAAGAAGGACGATCTGGACCTTAGGGTATACTCCACCATCTCCGTCCTTGAAGAACAAATAAATGATACCAATATCCCCCAACATGCACGAACTCGACTCTTTGAATTCATAAGAGACTTGGAAGGGATTGTTCGCAATTGGGAAAAAACAGCTGAATAGGTGTTCTATCTTTCTTGTTTTTTTAGGGGATACCTATTTATGACCTTTTATTGCTAAAGATGACGTGAACAGAAGCCAATTTGTGTCATTGATTCTGTCTTTTGCGTTTCTGGGAGTGTTGATTACTTGGACTCCAACTACGGCGGAAGAGGTTGAGGATCAAGAGCAAGACGTCGCTATCTATCTTTACACATACAATGGTATTGGCAGGCTTCACACCATGGAAACAGGAGGGCATGGTGACGCTGACCAAGTTAGCATTCAACCCGGAAGTAGTACTTATTTTGCTTTGAACCTCAGTCTTCAGACAGATTTGCCGGTTAAGTCCTACCGAACTGATGTTGGCTTTCATCTTTATTTGTACGCAAATTCAGCAGATTTCAGTGCAGGTCACTTGAATCTGTTCGTTAGAGATGGTACGACCATGACAGGAGGCGAATTGCTTGCTTCCGGTGACATGAATGTTCCTACGGTAATCCAAACCAACAATGAGGAACATGTGGACCTATACTGGGAGGATGACTATGGCCCCATACATTCTTTCGCTTCCGAGCATTATATAGTCTTGGAACTGGAGAATGATGGTGATAATGCAATCAATCTGGAACTTGATTCGGGAAAGAGTGGTGACTCACCATCTCGTCTAGTAACCACCACTAATCCGGTCAGGGATATCACAGTCCTTACAGAATCCTATAATCTGGCAACCCCAGATCCGGAAGACCTTGTTAGCACTGAGAATTTCAAGCCAAATTTGCCTTCCGATATTTCAAAGATGTTTGTTTCAGGTACAGCATTGAATGCTTTTGGGACCTATGACATTACGAAGTTTGAGGTCGCGGTTTTTGATTCGGATGGCGATGAACTGTTTGTTGGCGAGACTGAAGTTGATAAACCAGACCAAGACACAGGTACAAATGAATTTGAAGAGATTATTTGGAACTATAATGATCCTGCCAAGCCTTCTGAGAATCATAATGGTAAGGGCATCTATACCGTTCGCGTATCAGCCATAGATCAGCAGGGCAATGAATTCTCATTGGATAAATCAATCCAGATGGACGCTTATGGTGTATATCTCTATACGGCGGAACCTGACCAGAGTGTAGCAGTTGGAGGTGAGGTTGAATATCAGGTATTTGTCATGAATGCAGGTGATGAGCCGGACAAATTTACGATAGAGCCCAGTGAGACCTCTGACAATTGGGTCGTAAGTCCGCCAACTTGGACAAGTAGTACTCTGGGTTCCGGAGATGAACAGGCAGTTACCTTCACGATTTCTGCATCAGATTCCACAGAAATGGTTGGAAAGAGTGCCGTTGTGATTTTTACAGGTCAATCCGAGAATGCAGTTGTTGAAGAAATATTTGGTTTGATAACAACCACCTCAGTTGGCGCAGAATATGAGTTTTCATTGTATTTCGAGGATGAGATTTCAGGCCAGGCGGTTTCAAGTCTCAGTACCAAGGGAGTTGCGGGGGAATGGAATCAGTACACTTTGAGTGTTGCTAATCAAGGTCAAGCAACAGACGGTGTTCAATTGATTGCTCAAGAAGTTCCACCAGATTGGGAGATCCAGTTTGAGTATGGAGATTTGAAGGCTGGCTCGATAACAGTTGAGGGTATACCACGTTCAGGTGATGGTTACAATGTTGCAAATGTTACGGTGTGGGCTAAGCCAGCACAGGGTGGTGATCTTGAGACCGCAGATATTGAATTGATAGGCATATCTCAAGGTAACACTAGCAAAAGTGATACGGCTACCTTATCCCTAACACGCACTTTTGGTCTCGTACTGAGTATAACTCCTCAAGGTCACTCAGGTATTTTTACAAACAAGCAGGTTGGCGAGCAGTTTGAGATTGATTTACTTCTGGAATCTGCAGTTGAGGATGAACGCACTATCCGTCTCCATATTCCGGATGATGAGTTACCAGACGGTTGGTCATACAGTTTCAAGGAGGATGGAGCCACTGTTACTGAGACGTCACTAGATGGAGGCGAAAGCAAACCTTTGGTTCTGTTTATCACAGTCGGTAGCCAGGCAGTCTATAATGAGGAAGGATATTCATTCAATGCAATGGCCCAGGATCTTTCAGATTCGAGTGTTCTTGCTCGCCAAGGGATTACTGTAATGCTCAGGCTTGATTCTGGATTTGCCCTATCATCTTTACAATATAGGGTCGAGGGTGCTTCTCCAGGAGATAGTTACACCGTCCAACTGAATATTGATAACCAGGCCAATGGAGATGATAGATTCACACTCTCTGCAAGTTCTGTTCCGTCAGGATGGAGAGTTGTTTTCCCAGATGGCAATACTTTCGATGTTGAGGCAGCTCGTTCAATCACAGTCCCTATCCAAATTACTGTAGGGGATGAAGCTGAGGATGGTGACAAATTAAGTATTATGATATCCGTTGCAAGCCAATTGTCGAATCAGGAAAAACAGCAGAGTTTTGTTATCGAGGTAGAACAGGGTTTTACGGATAGATTGTCTTCTGCACTTGCAAATCTATGGTATATTTTCGTATTTTTAGGTCTCGTTATAGTTATTGGTACGGTTACCTATTATCGTCAAGAAGATGATTGGGATGAGGATTATTCTGATGACAATGAAAGTGACCGGCCACCTCCCGAATCAGATGATGAATGGGATGATTGGAATTAAGGAAAATTGAATGCCCGTTTCATTAACATATTTAGGAGGTGCTTCGGAGGTTGGCAGAGTTGGAGCAGTTTTAGAGGGAGAAGAAGGCCGGATTCTATTGGATTATGGAATTCAACCAGATGATCCGCCAAAGTTTCCGCTACCCGCACCAGAGGTCGATGCGCTTTTGCTGACTCATGCACACTTAGATCACTGTGGATTAGTTCCAGATATAGCAAGTCGAGGAACTCCGGTTGTTTCTACTCCAGTTACAGGTGCTCTTGCTGAAAGAATGGCACAAGATACTCTTAAAGTAGCTGAATTGGAGAATTATCCACGCCCATTCCATCCGACCGCAATTGCCGATATGAATCGCAATCTCAGGCCTTCAACTCCTGGGAAAATTGAATATCGCGGTGGTTTCGAATTTCAGATGTTCAATGCAGGTCATATCCCTGGCGCAGTCATGTTTAATTTTCCACAGCAGGATTTTCTATTTACCGGAGATATTCATACGGTTGACACTCAACTTACCAGAGCAGCTAAACCGAAACCATGTAAGACACTGGCCATAGAGTCGACATATGGGGGTCGTGATCATCCGGATCGGGGTCAGATAGAGTCTGAATTGGTAGATTCTATCGAGGAGGTAGTCAATTCAGGGGGCAAGGTTATCCTACCCTCATTCGGGCTTGGTCGTTCTCAGGAATTGCTAATGCTTACTCGCAATTTGGGCTTTGAAGTATGGTTAGATGGAATGGGCCGTGATATGGCTAGAATCCTACAGAAATATCCAGGTTCAATTCGCGATGTATCTTCTATGCATAAGTCAATCCGACAAACAAATTTTGTAAAATACAGCCGTCAGAGGGATATTGCTTTGAATGCTGATGTTATTGTTACAACTTCAGGCATGCTCAATGGTGGTCCAGTGCTTCACTATTTGTCTAAGCTTCGAAAGGATCCATCTTCGGCTGTCTTTCTTACAGGCTTTCAAGTTCCAGGGACTAATGGCCATTTGTTGAAAGAAACCGGAAAGATAAGGTTGGAACGGGATCCTAAATCACCCAGTTTTGATATCCAGTGTCAATTCAAGTCATTTGATCTGAGCGGTCATGCCGGTCACAGTCAGATTGTTGATTTTATCAATGGTTGTAATCCTGAAAAAGTAATCCTTTATCATGGAGATAATCGCGAGGCTTTTATTGATGATTTGAAGGATTATGAGTTGGTGTTGCCTCAAGAGAATGAATCCATAGAGATAGCTTAGGTATCTTCAGTATCATAGTCAGCTCCAATAAACATTCTAACAAATCCCAACAGCATGAAAAAGATCAATGAAGTAAAGACTATACCATAGGGCCCCTGCAATTCGATAGAGTCCTGTATTCTCCCCTCGGAAGTTGCCAGATAGTCATTGACATTGATTACAACCTCGGCAAGCGTAAAGGTAATTATTAACATTACACCTAAGTTCATAAGGTAACTGACGAATAGAGTCCTTAAGGTTCGTGACACTCCTTTTCTCTGCACATCCGTCAATAAGGAGATGTCTAATCCGGCAGGTTTGAATTGTTCAGCATAATTCTCGTACTTTATCGCAGCATATGAGAGCTCAATGTAAATAATAAATCCCAATCCAATAAAAATGCCACTTGCCAAGTACTCATCCCAGGTTCTCTCCTGTTCTTTTACCTCATATCCACAGAAATCGGCGTCATGATTTTCTAGACAAAGGTTAGGACTATGCAGGAACCCGATGATAATTGCCAACGCGATTGAACCAGCGATGGCCCATCCTTTTCTTTTCCAGATACCAAAGGCACCTAAGAATGCCATTGAACCGAATATCAAGTTCGAGACACGAATTCTCGTATCATCTATCCTTTCTTCGGATCCTTCTGTGTCATCATAAAGAATGCTGATAGGTTTCCATTTCCAGGCGGTTTGGTTAACATCTGAATTTTCAATTTCAACTTTGGTGGGAATCACGTGTTCACCAACCTGCCAATCAAGAGCCGGGTCAGAGATGTACTGGGCGAGCAAGATTACCGTGGCCAGAAGTAGGAAAAACTTGTATTTTCCTTTGAATAGAGTAAATGTGTAGAATCCAAAACCGGCTATGAAACTCCATACCACAAAAATAGCGGGGTCTGGTTTGAATCCAGGAATGGCTCCCCGCGCATATTTTGTTATTAATGAATCTAGAGGATTGTGATAATTATAGAATTCCAAAATAACATAGACCAAAGCTAAGCTGGAGATTATCTTGATTCCGAATATAATAGGATATTCTCCAAAAAAATCCTTGTAATTGATGACCTCCCCTATCTTGGGAATCTTGCTCGGTTTTTCTTCAATCTCTTCCATTCAACCACCCTGCCACAGAGTATTGACCGATTCGTCAGACTTCCAATCTCCAATCTCCATTCCAAAGCTCCTGATTTCCGAAACCATATTTTCCCTCTCCATTCGTGCGATTAACAGTGGTTCCACAGGTATTCTATTCATTTTCTCTTCGAAATCAAGGCTAGATGGTGAAATTGTAGTTATTGGATAACCACGACTTATCGTGTTAGTGAACGCCTCCGAAATAGTGAAGTCATCATCTAGGGAACTGAACAGAATTATTGGAGATCCACTTGGTATATAGGGTAAAAGATCCTTCAGAACAATTCCCAGCTTTAGATTTCCTTTTGGTGTGATGCTGGATAGTGCAGTCAGAATCTTGAAAAGGTGGTGTTCACCCCGATCCAGATCCACTTTTTCCACATCTTCCCCATAAATCATCAATGCAACTTTGTTTCTTTCGTCTAAGAGCTGTTTTGCGTATGTTGCAGCTCCTCTGCAAGACATCTCAAGGGGGGTGTCCTTGCCTCCTCCAACAGCCGAAACTTCTCTGGCATCAATCAATAAGATCACGTCCATGACATCCTCTCTCACAGTTTCATTGACCATCATTTTGCCCTTCTTAGCCAGCGCTTTCCAGTTTACGGATCGTAGGGAATCACCCGGAACAAATTCTCTGAGTGAGTAGAATTCTGTCCCTGATCCTATCACGTTGAGCGGCATAGCACCTGACAGGAGTTTAGGGGACCTCGATTTTATGATCTGGTACTCCAGTATCTCAATCTCAGGAAAGACCGAAAAACTATGGACGGTGTCTTCAATTCTTTCATTATAGAAAAGGTCGAAGGCATCCTTGACTCTCATCTTGACAGGACCTAGATGATAATGCCCTCTTATCGGAAGTTTAAGTGTATATTCAAAGGACACCTCTTGCCACGGTTTCATGTAAAGTAGCGTATAATTTGATCCTTTGATAATTCTAGCCTGAGGTGGTAGACTATCATAGATTTCAACGAATCCTAAGCCTAGGCCCGTGTTCTTGACTATGAACTTCACACTCATAGTACCGTCCTCAAAGATGTTGTCTGAGGTTGTTTCCCTTCTTATCGAGACCTTGGGCATCCATACATCAAGAAAACTGGCCAATACTACGAAGGTTAACATTACCAGTCCTGCGCTGATGAACAGGTAGTTAAGCCGGATTAGACCCGCTAAAGTCAGGAATATGGCTCCGCCTGCGACTGCTGCCGCCTTTTTACTCCACATTTAGTCTTCTAGTTGTCCCTGCGTTGTTGGTACCTCTACTTCTTCAAGAATCTGCGAGATTATTTCCTCTGTCTTTACACCTTTGATACGTGGTTCCGGCTTTAGTATCATTCGGTGTCTGAGGGTGTATATACACAATCTTTTGATGTCGTCAGGTATGGCATAGTCTCTTCCATTCAGAACAGCTAAGGCACGCGACAATTTGAACAATGCTTGTGCTCCTCTAGGGGATGATCCGACTTTAACTCTCGGGTCCTCCCTAGTACGATGTATAATCTCGACTATATATTCAATTATTGAGTCATCGACCTGAACCTTTTCCAAACTTTCCTGCATTTTATGAAGTTTTTCAGAGGAGGTTATGGCCTTGAGATCATGTGCGTCTTTTCCTCTCTGCTTTCGCTTGATTAGGATTGCTCTCTCTATAGGCCTGCCAGGATATCCTACAGATAGTTTCATCATGAAACGGTCAAGCTGTGCGTCAGGTAGAGGGTAGGTCCCTTCTGATTCTATGGGATTCTGTGTTGCCAGAGTCACGAAAGGTTCAGGAAGCTTGTGTGTGTCTCCTTCGATTGTAACTTGATGTTCTTGCATTGCTTCAAGAAGAGCAGCTTGGGTCTTCGGAGGTGCTCTGTTAATCTCATCCGCCAATAATAGGTTACAGAACAAGGGTCCTTTCCGGAATTGGAATTTCTGATCTTTTTGATTCCAAATATAGATGCCAGTTATGTCTGCAGGAAGCAAGTCTGGAGTGAATTGCACTCGCTTAAAGTTTATTCCCAGAGTTTCTGCAAACGTGTTGGCCAACAAGGTTTTGGCTAGTCCTGGATTATCCTCAAATAAAATGTTTCCTCCAGCTAGGATACCTACTGCACAGAGGTCTAGAATCGGTCTTTTACCCATAACGACTTGTTCGACTTCACCAAGTACGGCATGCATCAAATCGTGCGTTTCTTGTAAAGAAGGATCCATGATGTAGGTCTGTACTGCACCACTTTGCTCTTCAGTCTCGTTTTCTTCTGGCTTTTCTTCTTCTTTGTCTTCTTTCTTTTTTCCAAATAGGCTCATTTTTTCCACTCTCTAACGGCTTTTTCGACCACATTTAAGGTCATATTCGTTTCATTGTCTATAATAAATCTAATCAATACTGGGTCCTTTAACATTTCTTCTAATTTTGAAGGCGGCAGCATTTCGAATTCCTCTCGTGAAAAACCATTTGCGATCCGTACTTTATCAACGAATACTTCCTTTATGGTTTCTGGATGGGTATAATGTGCGTGTGGCACTCTAAATCGGGATAGTCTCCCCTCATATATGTTAAACAAATGTCTCCAAGGTTTTGGATTCTCTACCATCATCATTGCTATCTGTAGCAATAGAATTATAGAACCTAAGAAAAGTATCCCTAGCGTCTCACTGCTGCTTACATAACCTAAAACACCGAAAAGCTGTACATAAATCAGGGAAATTAAATCAGATTGGATATGTCTACTCTCATCAAAAATTATCGTCTGTTTCTCACCGTTACTAAGGTATTCCATCATCGCCATCAAAAATTCCTGATTATCCAATTGACCATAGTATTCGTTTGTAAAGATACTAGTGTCAGATATGAAGATTACTTTTCCACTTCCTACGTCCGTCTCGGCTACAACTTCTACGCCGTAAGACGCATTCTCTCTATATGTACCCTCTCCTATTCCGCCTCTCCCATCTTGATTATAGTCTATGAATCCTTGTTGAGTAGACCATGCCAGTCCCTCTGCCGAACCAGATTTTAGAGCCAATGCACTAGGGTGGCTCATCATTAATTGACCATTGAACCCCATTCTCTCTATTTCGGCATCTACGATTACAATTGAATTATTCTTAGGATGGATGGATTCCTCCCAATGGTTTGAATCATAAAGCCTAGCCGGTTTGCATTTAGGACTAGAGCTACCACTTCCATCATATCCAAGTGCATCAATTACACCACTTACCATGCCACTACTGGTTGTTGGTTGGCATCCTTCCTGAACAATGTTTGCCCTTAATTGGATACCAATATCCAGGCTCCCCATATCTCCGTAGAATGCTGAGTTGCCATAACCCGAATCATCAGCAATTATAACCTTACCACCAGACTTTGCAAAGGCATGGATTGCCGTTGAATCATATTCACTGTACATCCTTTCAACACCGATAATAATCAGAATAGTCTCATTACTATTGATTGTAGGATCAGTGGAATTTTTTTCAACTTCAGCAATCTTATTGATTATAGCCGGTCTTGATACAATGGTCTTGATTTCGTGTTTTCCATCACCTTTCTGGTCTATATCATTAGCAAATTGAGAGATATCATTCCAATCATCATCATAGGCTGATAGTTGCGAAGGATTTTTGGCATTGGTTATCAGAACGGGATAAACCACCGTAATCATCGTTAGAATAATGAAGAGTGCGAAAAGTTTGGACCCATACTCTTTCCAGAATTGTCTTCTCATTTTTTACTTCCTCATCCCAAATATATTGGTAAATCTTGAGATTTTCCCACTTTTTAGGCCCTGATTCAAATCCATCTCGACTTGATGTAGATTGTTTATGGCCTCTACACACCAGATGTTGTAAGATCCATCAATCATTTCCATCCCGAATTCATCAACAATCTTAGGCTTGATTCCACTATATCTTGCAATCTCAAAAAGTGAGGTCAAAAGTTTGACACTGTGGGCAGGGATAGGCAATGCACCACCCATTACATCTGTAAATTCTCTCACTGTCTGGGTCCTTGTTTTGATGAAACCATATCTGTTTAGAATGGTTAGTAGTTGGTGATAGGATTTGATAATTATTTGCCTATAATCCTCATCCTTGTTCAATTCTTTTTGCATTTGTTTGATAAGGTTGCGAACTTCATATTTGTGTCTCTGGGTCCAGTAAAGATAGTATCCAGTTACCAAAAGGGCGGCAGGAATCCCAACGAACAAGGGAATGTACTTTTCCAGATTAATGGGTTCGACAGCCTCCGGAGACTTAGTTATGGTTATAGCTACATCAGTCGCTGTAAATTCAGTCTCCTGTGGTGTATCATAGAATGCATCAAGTGGTCCTCCTGCAAAGGAAACAGCCACCGTCACGCTAGTTCCATTATGAGGGAATACAAAACTGAAATGCGCAAAACCGTTTGCGTCCGTTTCAAGTTCATGTGTCTCCTTCGCGTCCATTTCAACTCCCTTACCATAGTACATCGTAATCTCAACAGACACATTTGCGAATGGTAATGGACTTCCATCGTCTTCCTGCAGCCACAGAGAAACGTTCACCATGTCTCCAGGGAATACGTTTGCCGGCTCAAAGTCAAATTCTATTTCGCTTGGAACCAAGATACCGTGCATGCGCTTGTAGCTCGTGCCATCTATGAATTCGGTACCATTGTATCCTATATTCAGTTCATGATTATTACGGTATTTCTCAGGCACAGTTCCAACAGCAGTGAATGTAGAATCAGCCATCAAAGAAGTTGATAAACCCTGACTACCTAGGGAAACAGAGATGTCTCCGTCAAGACGGTTTCCTAGATCATCCATTAGTATACCTGTAACATTGATGCTTCCTCCCCTCACAAGTTCTCCATCAAACCAGTCACCTACTACCTTGATTGTCTGAAACGAGCTCGAGCCATATACACCAAAGGAGGTATTCGCTTCTGAACTCAGATACCACTGCGTTTCGTTGAATACTGCAGTTACTTCTTCGACACCTAATATATAATTCGAGAATAGGGTATGGTTCAATTCAAAAGTACCCATATAGTTGGTATAGGTGTAGTATCTGGCCTCTCCTATATCTATTTGAATAGTTTCATTTTGAACTGGAGCACCTGTTTCATCAAATATGTTGCCAAATATGGTTACATTTTCCCCTCTATGTGCGTCATTTGCCTGAAAAGATATCGCTACGGTTGTTTGTGGTGTTACAGTAAGTTCATTTATTATACTGATAACTCTATTACTTTCCACGGTTGAGATCTTGATTGTAAAGAGATCAGCCTGCCCTTCCTCTACAAATGTCATGAATTCAAATCTCCCCGTTTCGTCTGTCGTCACAGGCTCGAGATATCCGTCCCTGAAGAATTTGATTTTAGCTCCATTAAGAGCTATTCCCAATTCATCTACTACCTTACCACTTACGTAATAATCGGCATTCCTCGCAGCTTTGCAATCCCATTCACCCTCCTCTTCAGAAGTTATCTCGCATTTGGTATATTCATCTAGTATAAAAGAGGGAGTTGCAAGAAGTGTAACCGTTGATTCAGCCATGCTCCCCCATAAGGATTGACTATCCATTAAATCTGCAGTGATATCGTGAATGCCCGGGTCTTCTTGTGAAAGGTTTACCAATAAGTTGTATCTTCCTTCACTATTTGTTGTAGCTGAACCAATATACACACCATCCAATTTTAAGTTGACAGTGATGTCCGCGACACTTAGGTTGTTATGATCCGTGATATTTCCTTCCAGCCTTATGTTTCTGGTTCTGAGTTCCTCCACAGGTTCGATGGTGATGCTACTAACACCTCTTATGATAACATCATCAGACATTGTTACATCTGCAGGATGTTCATCATCACCTGAATAACTTGCGATAAGTTT
>Ga0310125_10000019_pt1 | contig 66484 bp, 79 predicted proteins | sample CB11b_Tmax_Bot8__FD_203508 | JGI IMG/M metagenome (GOLD analysis project Ga0310125, IMG submission 203508) | Marine microbial communities from Western Arctic Ocean, Canada - CB11b_Tmax_Bot8 | ecosystem: Environmental > Aquatic > Marine > Oceanic | place: Canada: Western Arctic Ocean | collected... | reverse complement strand
TATTGATTAATTATGTCTACAATCATCCAGGATGGGCATGGCATGAATGTCCAGAATGTGGCCACGGAGGAAAATCAGGGCAAGGAACGGGCGGTGCTGAAAATTTCGGGCAATTCATGTGGAATAGAGTCATGCCTGCTACATGTCCAAAATGTAAGCTTAAATTCGAAATTGAAAATATATCACAATGGGGTTGGCCTTACGACGATGAACCCTTTGAAGGAGAGATATATGGAGACACTACAAAAATTAGAGTTAAACCTGAAATTCCCTTCAGATTCCTAAAGTTTGTTATCAAAAAGAATGAACGTTATGATTCAGGCCATTACGAACTAATCAAAGTAATACCCATTACAGCAGCCATCCTCGGAATTGCGTGGGTCTTGGGCATGTTGGATCTACTGATAATTCTCAGTATTTTGGCTATAGCTATGTACATCTTTGTTTGGAATCACGTACTATTCGAACCTATTCGGGAATTTTATGATGACATGCTGGATGAAGTCTTCGATGTAAAGGAAGGCTATGTATTTCTACCAAATACGCCTCTCAGGAAAGCTGTCGTTGCTTTCACATTCGTACTAACCTGTATCTTAGCTTTACTATTTCTCCCAGGAGGCATTATTGAGAATAGTGATCATCCCTGGGTCAGGGCAATCGGTGAACTAATCTGGTGGATAATCATATTTATCCTGGAACTGATATTCTATTCTGATGGTTGAATATGGAAAATTTATCTGAATACATAATCATTCTAAGTTACATGGTTTTCCTGAGTTTTTCCCCGGGACCGAATAACATACTTTGCTCCATAAATGGAACGCGATATGGATGGGCCAAGACAATTCCGTTAATCAGTGGAATGATATCTGGATTCTTTCTGGTAGGATTCTTCACTAGCTTAAGTGTTGAATTCATTAAGGAACAGAGTGAATTTTTAGATTCGATGAAATATATTTGTTGCCTTTATCTCTTGTATCTCTCCTATATGATTGCTAAAGAAGAACCGGGAACCTATACTGAAAATACCGAGGCTCTGGAAAGTCCGACTCAATTCAAAAGTGGTTTCGTTCTTCAATTCATTAATGGAAAAGTTATACTGTATTACATCATCCTGATGACAGTTTATGCATCTCGTCTTGGAGAAACCTATTCTGTGAAATTTGGACTTTTGTTAGGTGCTACGATGATTGGTATTGCTGCATTGTCTACATGGACCACACTAGGCGTTTTCCTACGTCAATATTTGTCCGATGAAATCAAAGCTCGTCGCAGCAATTATATACTTGGATTTCTACTAACACTGGTTGCACTAGATCTGGCATTCCACGATGAATTATTATCTTTAGGAAATTAAAATGGAACCTACAATGATTGGAGCATACGCCGGAATGGTAATTGTTCTAGTTGCCTTTTCAGCAGAAACAAGAGGAATGATCTCCAGTAGATCCTTGACTTACCTGATACTGATGGCGATTGGAGAAGCCCTGTTGACCATTAGAGCCTATGTAACTGGAGAATGGCCTTTTGCCATCCTGGGCGGGATATGGGCGGCCTTCGCAATATACTCGATTCTCAAACCTCCTGAAAAAGACCTTTAGGCGCTGTTATAGGATCTATAGTAGACCCACCAAAGAACAAAACAACCACAGTATTAAATTAAACAAAGGGTTGTAAACTAAGGCTTCAGTAATTCGATTATCGACTTCTTCTTGGGCTCGGCCTCTTTCTGGTCCAGACCCTGTTCCATGGCCATGACTGCCTCACCCTGCTCAGATGTAGTGATGCCATATTTTCTACCCCATTTCTTCTTCCAATATCTCAGGTTCTTGGGTGCGTCATACTTGCTGACGAACTGCCCCTTGACATCCCTGGGATGCCTCAGGTCAAAGATCTCCTGTTTCAATTCCGTCCTTTCCTTCTTTATCTGTAATTTGGTCCTTATCATGTATTTACCTCACTAATTTGTTTCTCGTATCTCTGAAAATAACTTTCAAGAATCGGTACACGATATCCAATACCATGGCTACATTAAAAAGTTGGGCCTAGAATAAGATTATCGGCGGCGCTTACAGGCCAGAACGGCCACGGTCAAGACTACACTGAAAAACGAGACGGATGGGAGACCTGCAGCTTCCTCACAGGCCCCTTCGTGTGCTATCTCAATACTCTGGCAACCAGCCTTGCAGCTATTGCTGTAGGTCTTTCCATCAGTACCGCAGACCGGGGTGTATTCCTCGGTACAGATGCAGTCTTCTGCTGGCTCCTCACCGGATGCGAACGCTACCGCACTGTAGAGTGTCTCATAATCCATATATCCTCTTGAGATGAAGGTCACTATCCCCTCAGCATCGACCACTACCACCAGAGGTACGGGATAGACGCCGTATCTCTCTTGGACCTTAGCTATGTCTGTATCGATCGCATGGAGCCAAGTGTAATTGTTCTCGATAGCATTATCCCTCAGCATCGAATTGGTCTCTCTCCGATCTGCTCCAATAGAGAGAATGGTGACTCCTTGGGTCTCGTGTAAAGGTACCAGTGCGTCCTGAGCCAACATCTGGCAGGTGCCGCACCAAGTGGTCATCATGTCCAGAACAATCACATCCCCGCGATAATCAGAAAGATTGAATTCCTGACCATTTGTATCTGTCAGGGTGAATTCGGGAGCTTCCTTACCAAGTTCCAGAGTAGATAGGTCTGGAAGCACGGGCTCGGATTCCTCTTTCTCGAAATCAATACTGGTCACTGAAACGCCCCGAATAAGCCGGATATCGCCATCAATGGCCTGATAGAGTATGATCCCGTTGGCTATTGATGGGTTAACCCGTTTATCTTCCCCGGAAAGATTGTAGTAGGAAGGATCGCCAGTACTGAAATTGTTGATATACCACAGATATCCCTTCATGTTCCACATCGAGACGCCCATTCCGTAATCGGACGAGATTACCGGGCCGGTCGCAGCACCTAACAGAACCGGTTCCGAGATTCCATTTTCATTGATCGTCGTGTAGTAGGCCTTGGCCGTGGCATTCTGTAGGCCACCGAACCAGACCACGTGCAAATCATCCCCCTCCATCACTAGATTCGGACCTGCCTCGGGGCAGATCCGTCCCCCTGTTACCCAGTGAGGACTGACCGCTACAGACTCGCTCGGTTGATTGACACCATCCCAACGGAGGTAGGCAGTGTACTGGTACCAGGTCTCGTTCTCGGCATATCGAGAGATGTTGCGGTAAGCCACATACAGTCCTCCGTCGGCGGCTCCGGTCACCGAATGATAGCAACAGTCGCAGGGATAACCGCCCTCTGGATATTCCACATTACCGACATCGAAATGGTTGAGTACCGATGACTCCCCCCAGGTCTGTCCACCATCCTCGCTGGAGATCACATACAGTTGCCTGAGGCCCTGATTATCCTCGAAATATTGCCATGTCAGGTGCAGGTTCCCAAGCCCATCGAAATCGCCCGAGAGGAAGGTTGAACTGTCCTCCTTGCCTAGGGTCGTCAAGGTCATGGTATCTCCCCATGAATTCCCGGCATCATGTGATTGGCGAACCCTGATAGTATAGGGATTCTCAGTACTGGATACCCAAAATATAGCAACATGATCTCCATGCACTGCCAAGTCCGGCTTTTGCTGGTTCCAGAATGCGGCGACCTCTCCGTTCACCGGATTTATCTTCTCCGAACCTGACCAGTTGATTCCGTCTTCAGAATTGGCATACTTGACGTTGGCTGGGGCCTTCCAGGCAGTTCCTCTTTCGACCCAGATTGCATGATAGGTGTCATTGTCGAATTTCAGGGTAGGGTAGACCAGCCAGTGATCATTGGGTTCACTGACATCGAAGAAGGTCGGATCTTCCGAGGAGACATTGTTCAGGCTGAATATGGCCAGACATAGTAGGAATAAACTGGATAATTGTATGAGTTTGCCGCTTCGGTACATGATGCCTCCGCGGAACGTGGCCGCGAGGGTCTTTGTATCGATTGCTATCATGTTTCTAAGCGAAAACTTTTTTCTTGATTTGACTTTCCAAAATGGACTCTAGTTTGGCTACCCTCTTTTCCAATTTATTAAGTCGAATCTCGTACGGGTGCCTCATGCAAATCCAATAAGGCGATGGGTCAGTAATATGTCTATGGCCAAATTATGGATTATTGGTTATTTTTGAGGGGGGACTTTCCACATAAGGTAAATTCCGGCAACAAGTACCCCAAGACCGGTCAAACAGCCCGTGAGGGATACAATCGATAACGTGTTGAAAATTCCTCCTTCCCAAGACATCAGACCGATGAAACTGACCATTCCGATGATTGTCCCAGCTCCCATCGCCAAGGCTGGACCGTTGGTGGGGTCTGACTCTTCCGGTAATTCTTCCTTACTTCCTCTGGCTTCAAGTACAGAAGACATCCCATCTCTATCCCTGGCCTTTTCAAAAGCCCGATATGCCTCGTCCAATAACCGTTCTCTTCCCGAACTGTTTTTCCTTAGATGTGAAGCTAAATCAAGACGGCACCAAGCCGCTTCCACGGAAACATCGGCCTTATCAAAAAGTCTAATCGCTTCACGAAGGTCTTTTTCTGGGTCGTCAGACCATCCTGTGGCTGTGGCGCCAAATCTCAATAAGTCTGCACAAAATGCTGGATTTCTTCGTCTCATCTTTTCCACTGTAGAACGCCAGATGGCTTCGTCTTGGAATGCCTGGTCCATAAGTTCTCTATCTTCAACCGTGCTCGACAAATATTTCGCAGATGGTTTGGATTGACCCATTACTAGAATCTATTCCAGCTTGTGCATTGAAACCAAAGCTTGCTCAATACTTTTCAATGAATCTGGAACTTTATGGCCAGTAATTGGAGCTGCTAACGATATTCCTGCATCTTTCTTAGCTTTCCATACTTGTGAATTGAATTCTATTAAGGAATCGGTCATACTAGTAAAGTCTGAAGTCTCAGACATCGGTATTTCTGGAAAAGTATCTACGTCCACAGCTGAGTTCTCATACAAAGTAGTAGATAAATGATGTGTAAAGAATGGACATATTGGAGAAAAAATTGACAATAAATCCCTGAAAACACGGTGTAACGTCCAAGTTGCTGAAGTGTCTCCATTGTACAACCTGGTCTTACTCATCTCAATCCAGTGGGATGCAAAGACTCCCGTACTGAACATTTTGATTCCCTGGGCGGCAGTATAGATGTCCAATCCGGAATAACCAACCTTGGCTTTTTCTAGGAGAACCGAGAACTCGGCCAGAATCCACTGGTCCTCATTCTCCAGATTATCCGGTACCTTATCTATATCTCCATCAAAATCAAACTGGGACGCAAAACGGCCTACATTGAATATCTTGGTAAGTATCCCGAAGTAACGTGATTCTATCTGCTCGGGATTAATCTGGAAATCATCGCCAACCTGGGCATCGGCAGCCTTCCAGAATCGGAAACATTCAGAACCGATTTTCTTGGCCTGTAGTGTCACCTGCTTGCCTTCAGGTCCCTTAATCTTCCATGAGCCCGTTCGTCCACCAGCGCCACATTCCAGGACCGATTCAGCATCGATTCCATTCCCCAGGGACTTAGACATCTTGCGGCCCCAGGGATCCATCCCCAGACCATCTATCCAGATGTTAGCAAATCCGGGTTTGTCAAGCAGTAATGCTGATTTGAGAAGAGTATAGTATAGCCAGGTCCTGACAATCTCCTTGCCTTGGGGTCTGACTCCTGTCGGGAATGCTTTCTCGAACAATTCCGGGTCTGACAAGTATCCTGAAACATACAGATTTGAATTAGAAGAATCCATCCAGGTATCGAAGACTTTCTCTTCTCCTTCCAGAGTACCCAATTCTGCTTTCAGATCTGAATATTGTCCTAATTCCTTGCGGGAATCACGGTCCAGCACAACTGAACCGTCAGGTGGTGAGTCACGCCATGGTTGGACGTAAGTACCATGTGGAGGTGTGACAATTTTGGTTCGATCTTCAGAATACCAGATCGGTATTTCAGTATGGTACCACCGACGGCGGCTGACCGGCCAATCAATCGTGATATTCTCCATCCAGTCCAGAAGGAATTGCTTGTTGCGAGGAGGTACGAAATTAATCTCATCCGAAAGTTCTCGCATTCGATCCTGAATATGGGTCTGTCTGACATACCATTCCTTCAACAGAATTATCTCGATCGGGTTCTTCCCGCGCTCGGATATCGGAATCTCCTGGTGGTGCTCAACCATATTCTCTATTCTATCTGCTTTCTCCAAGATCTCGATAGCATTGGTACGGGCATCTATGACGGACATTCCAGCCAATGGCCCTCCGATCTCGGTTATGTTGCCATCCAGATCTATCGCCTGAAAGGGAGGCAAACCCAATTCCCTGAATACCGCAACATCATTCTGGTCACCGAAGGAACAGACCATCAGGACTCCGGAACCGAATTCCATGTTGACACTGGGATGGGCCCGGACCTCTACGGTGGATAAGCGGTCGGAAGTGTCGATTGGTAATTCCAGATTCTTACCCACTAGATGCTGATAACGATCATCATCCGGATGTACGATAACTATTCCACAGGCACATATCAATTCAGGTCTGGTAGTGGAAATGATTACAGGAGGATGATCTGGGTCTCCCTCCACAGACCAGCGGACATCCATCAGCTGGGTCTTGCGAGGCAGCCGCTCTACCTCTGCCTCAGCTATGGTTGTACCTTCAACGGGATCATACAGGTTAGGGCGTAATTCCTCAACTATGTCACCGCGCTTGAAAAGGTCGATAAAAATCGACTGGGTGACGGCCCTATAATCGGGAGCATCCGTCAAATATTCATTATCATAGGCACAGGAGAGTCCAACCCTCTTGGCAATATTCCGCATCTCCTGGGTATATTTTTCAATCTCAGCTCGACAAATGTCAAGGAACTCGGCCCGTTCATAGGTCTTCATCTTGCGACCGGTCTTCCTCTCGACCGTAAATTCGATGTTGATACCATTACGGTCGACGCCCCATGGGAAATAGACCTCCTTGCCAATCAGCCTCTGGCTACGGGCGATGACATCAATCATCGAATACTGGGCCACCGCACCGATATGCCAGGTCCCTGAAGGATAAGGGGGTGGTGTATCAACGACAAATATTTCCTTCCCCGACTTCGGGTTGAATGGATATCTCGGACCGCCAGAGAAATGTTGCTCTTGGATCTTCTTCTCAAGATCTATCGTCCAGCGTTTCTCCTTTATCTTCGGCTCGGCCATGGTTGTTGTTATCGGCAGGCCTAGTCTGGCTTTTCTTAAGGTTACTGCGAAGCTCTTTTACTAAGGCGCTATGATGTCAGTTCTCCATGGAATATCCTCGAGATGTGGTGATTGTAGGTGGTGTCAGGACGGCGCATGGCAAATTCAAGGGCGCTCTGTTCAACACTCCTGCCGTAGAATTGGGAGCTATGGCGATTAGTGCCACTTTGAAGCAGACCGGTATTGACGGCAGCATGGTTGACGAGGTCATCATGGGCAATGTCCTATCAGCAGGGATTGGGCAACACCCGGCCCGCCAGTCAGCTCTCAAAAGTGGGATCCCGGCCGTGATACCGGCCCTGACGATCAACAAGATGTGTGGTTCTAGCATGAAGGCCATCATGCTAGCCGCCAACTCAATCCGTGCCAAGGAATCAAAGATCGTGATGGTTGGAGGAATGGAATCCATGTCACGTTCACCCTTCACAGTGACCCGGGCAGAAGATGGGAAGGTCAGTATGGAAAAACCAGTTGATAGCATGATGAATGATGGTCTGGTAGATCCATTCAATGGCATGGTCATGGCCCAGACCGGGAACCGGATTGCTGAACAGTTCGGAATCACCAGAGAGGAGGCAGACCTGTTCGCTATTGAATCTCATATCCGGGCCCACAGAGCCCACAAGAGAGGGGACTTTACCGAATACCACATTCCTGTTGAACATGAAAATGGGGTCCTGAAGACTGATGAGGGAATAAGGCCCAATTCGAGCCTAGAAGCACTGGCTAAACTCAAACCGGTATTCGATGAGAATGGAATCGTAACGGCCGGCAATGCCAGCCAGATCTCTGATGGGGGGTCTGCCTGCCTTGTGATGTCACGTGAAAAGGCAGATGAACTTGGTCTGGAGGCACTGGCCACAATCACTGGTTACTGCGCAGTCGGAATCGAATCTGCGGACGTGATGTCGGCACCTATACCGACAGTCCAGAAACTTTGGAAGATGCTCGGGCGCGACGGAGAAAAAGACTATGACCTCTATGAACATAACGAGGCTTTCGCATCCGCCTGCCTAGGCGTGATGCAGGGACTGGGCCTGAAGCACGAAAAACTGAATATTCATGGTGGGGCTGTGGCCATGGGGCATCCCCTTGGAGCCTCTGGTTGCAGGATTGTTCTGGCATTAATCCATGCCCTCAGGAAAAAAGGTGGCAAACGCGGATTTGCGACTGCCTGTCTGGGTGGTGGAATGGCGACTGCAATCGAAGTTGAAGTATGAACATCAGGCATCTAGCCCTTGGTAGTCTAACATTTTCTTTAGGTGGTTCATGGCTTTTCTCCGTGATTTATGATGTCAATTTCAGTCTGGTTATCTTTATCGTATTACAGTGTCTGGTCATAATCCTGGCCACGATGATCTGGCCTGCTTTGAACTCACGTTAATATTATTTCAGGTGACTTATAGGAACCTATGGTAGAGTAGATATGGCACGTGATGGTTATTGGACAGAGCATCAAAATATAGATATGTGTTTTCAAGGTGATGTAGAAATTCTGGAGGGTGCCATTGTGAAAGACATACCGAAATTAAAAAAAATTGTGGAAGAAAAGAATTATTCAGCTGTGTGTGTCGGTTCGTTTCCGCATGCAGCTTTAAAGAAATTTGATTACCAGTTGACAGCTGAGCACTGCAAACCATCGAAAGGCTATACGAATACACTCTACATTTGGCATCGTACTGGTTCTGCCAGTGGAAAGGAGAGGGAATCGCAAAGAGCTGAGAAATACAAGAAGTGGAAGGGTGGGGATCATCACACTGTTGATGGGGAATCTCATGGTCATTCCAGCACGGCAAAACAATCTGAGGCATTATACGATAATGATTCTGAGGCTTCAGAGGGAATAACGTGGATGTTATTCTCGTATGAAAGACGGATGGGGAGAAAAAAATTCTTTATGGCCTCTATGTTAGCTCTCATTATCTTCTGGTCTTTATTAGTTGTCTTGTGGCTGGTTATACTCGATTGGAAGACTATTGAAGGATTCTTGGTTTCCGCCCTCACTCTGGCTCCATTAGGCTTATGGATGCAATCGGCAACTGTGGTCAAAAGGATGAAGGACATGGGGACTGGCCCGGGAGCTGCAACTGGATATTGCTGTCTTCCCTTGGTGCCCTACCTGGGTCTCCCACTCCAATTCCTATGGTGGATTTCACTCGTTCTTAAAGAAGGAACTCAGGGGCCTAACAAATTTGGTGCGGACCCTAGAGACGTATCCGTATACGATAATTATTAAGAACAAAAACATGGAAGGAGTTTCGAAAAAGGTAAGACGCCACGATATCGACTGGCTTCGAGTTATTTTGTTTGGACTATTGATTCCCTTCCACGTTGCTATCGGCGTCTATTGGAATCTCTACGGGGACGAAGTGAACCCGAACGTGGCCGGCCTGGATAACGAAGAGAGATGGGAAATCGCTGAGGAGGGTAACGACTACACTGCCGACTCAGTGGATTTCACGAGCATGGTATTGCACTGGATGCACCAATGGAGATTAGCAGGACTGTTCATGATCTCAGGAATGGGAACTGCGTTCGCCTTCAAACGTCGGACTTGGAAGGTATTCCTCAAGGAAAGGGTCAAACGACTGCTCGTCCCAATGTTCTTTGGAGCGTGGACAATGGGGTTTGCCGGGTTAGTCTTTCTAGGAGAGCATGATGATACGAGTCCATTAGGCCTTCTATTCGGATTCCTCTTCGGCATCATATGGAGGTCTCTCATCTTCTGGGTCCCAGTCATTGGCAAACTCGTAGCCTTGGGGCATCTGTGGTTTCTGTGGAACCTGTTCCAGTACTCCCTCTTGCTCACCCCGGTCTTCTATGTGGTTAGGAACTATCCGGACGGCAGACTGGCACGATTCCTCCGTTCATTCTTCACCCTGCCTGGTGGAATCGGAGTGTTCCTACTGCTTCCCCTTATTCTAGTTCTGGTGGAGATTCTCTTCAAGCCCTGGTTCCCGGGATTCATTGGGGTTGGATACGAATGGTTCTGGTTTTTGGTCTTCTTCGCCTTTGGCTACATTTGCATTACTGCCAAGGACGAGTACTATGAGTTCATCGAAGGGCGTAGAATGGTGATTACTGCCCTGACTCTGCTATGGACGATTGGTTTCGTCTGGTTGCGGTTAGAACAACATGAGACGGGTATACCTTATGTCGATGGAGGCTGGCTGGAGAATAAGATAATCCACAACAAGATGACCCTCCTTGCCTGCGTAATCCACAGCTTCCACGCATGGTTCTGGTGTCTCGCCGTGTTCTCCTGGGGTGCTCACCTGTTGAACAAGCCTAGCGCTAACCTAGCCTACCTCAACCAAGGTGTGTACCCGTTCTACATCGCCCACATGCCGCTGACCTTTGCCGGCCTCATACTGGCTACCAAACTCGGGCTCAGGGACTACCCTGCAGTGATTCTCGGCACGGTTTTCGTGGTCCTGACCTGCTGGATCTTTTTCGAAGGTGTGCGGCGCACTAGAGTTACTCGCTTCCTGTTTGGCATAAAGGAAAGAAAGACTGTGGTACCGAATAGCCTAGAAAAACCTCCTGAAACTGTATAGGTTTATCGACGGAAACTAACGCCAGTCCTTATATAGAGTCCGTTTCTGCGAGCGACCCTACATTCACGCAACCAGACGTTTAGGGCAATTATCCCTATACCTTGTGAGGCACTTGTTCTCGACGAGGAACGGCGTCACGGTACGATGTGTAACATGTGGGAAACTACGCCTGATTTCGATTCCGTTAGCACCGGTTATAGATTTCTGGAGAAGAGACAAAATGCCAAAGCATAACAAACCGAACCGCGGATCCATGGCATACAGCCCTCGGAAGCGTGCACGCTCCGAGACGCCCCATATCTCTAGCTGGGCAGCTGCCGATGGTGACGAACCAAGCATTCAGGGATTCGCCGGATACAAGGTTGGTATGAGTCACATTATGGCCGTGGATTATCGAAAGAAATCGACCACTGCCGGGCAGGAAGTGAGGATGCCCGTGACTGTGGTGGAATTTCCGCCCATGAAAGTTGTTGCTGCACGTGGTTATATCAAGGATACTTATGGTCTGAGAACCCTGACCGAAGCCTGGGACAAGAAATTGGACCCTGAGCTGGAACGTCGAATACCCATTCCCAAGGAACATGATGCCAAAGCAGCCTGGAAGAAGATGAAGGATGGTGATCTGGAAAATATCAGATTATTGATTCAGACTCAGCCCAAGATGGTCGCCGGGATACCAAAAAAGAAACCGGAGATCATGGAGATGGCCGTCGGGGGAGGTTCAATGGATGATCAAATGGCCTTTGCCAAGAAAATGCTGGGCAAGGAAGTGACGATTAATGATTTCACCAGTGACGGAGAGATGTTGGATGCCGTGGCTGTGACAACCGGATATGGTTTCCAGGGTCACGTCAAACGCTGGGGAGTCAAACTACTTACCCACAAGAACTCAAAACATCGCAGAATGATCGGTAACTTGGGTCCTTTTAGTCCCGGTTACGTCGTATCTACTGTGCCCCAGGCTGGGCAGACTGGATATCATCAGCGTACCGAATACAATAAGAGATTACTGAAAATCGGGGAGAACCCGGATGAGATTAATCCCAAAGGCGGTTTTCTGAATTATGGATTGGTTGGTGGAACCTATGCACTTCTTCACGGTTCATTGCCTGGACCTAGCAAGCGTCTCATACGTTTCAGAAAGGCCATGAGATTCCATGGTAGAGCCACAGATACAATTGTTGCACCTGAGATAACAATGATCTCGCAAGAAAGTCAACAGGGAGTGTAGAATGAAAGTTCCAATTTATTCAATGAAAGGTAAAGCTTCGAAAAGCTCGGCCATGCTTCCTCCGGCGTTTGAAGAACCTGTGAGACTGGACCTTATTCGAAGGGCCGTCAGAGCTGCTCGGGCCAATCGTAGACAAGCTTATGGGGCTTCACCACGGGCTGGTTATCGCCATTCCGTATCCTGGCCTGGTAAAGGCCGAGGTATGGCCCGTACTCCACGTAAGAACGGAGGTGGTGGACGTGGTGCAGAGGCTCCGAATACTGTTGGAGGTAGACGAGCTCATCCTCCCAAAGTCGAAAAAGAGTGGGACCAGAAGATAAATGCCAAGGAAAGAAAGAAAGCTTTCCGTTCCGCTTTGGCCGCAACTTCACAAGAATCCTATGTCAATGCCAGAGGGCATGCTATCCCTGATAAGGCCACATTGCCTTACGTGGTCGACAACAAGATCGAGAGTATTGCTGGCGATCATGAGGGTGAATCCATCACCAGACGTGCAATGTCACTATTGGACGGGCTTGGAATTGGAGATGACGTTGACCGAGCTGCTTCCAAAAAAGGAATTCGAGCCGGAAAGGGGAAGCGGCGTGGACGGAAATATCGCAAACCGCGGTCGGTCCTGGTCGTACTGTCTGAGAATAACGGCTCCGAGAGGGCCTTCCGTAACCTATCTGGCGTGGATGTCACCACTGCCAAGGAACTTAACACCGAACTTCTGGCGCCCGGTGGCGACCCTGGAAGATTAGTGGTGTTCAGTAAGGCAGCTGTATCTGCCTTGGGGGAACGGCTATGAGTGACCATAAAGTGATCCTCAGCCCCCGTTCCAAGGAAAGAGCATTGTATATGCTCGAACAGAACAAATTAGAATTCTATGTTGCCCGAACTGCGTCTAAGCACGATATCAGGGGAGCAATCCGTTCTCTCTTCCAAGTAGAAGTGAGCAAGGTCAACACCCGAATTACCAAAGAGGGTAAACTGGCAATCGTCAAGCTCGCGGAAGGTCATTCTGCAGAAGACCTGAGCAATCGATTAGGAATATTGTGATAACATGGGAAAGCGAATCATACCTAGGAGACGCGGACGGGGACATCGTTGGAAAGCTCCAGATAACCGTTTCAAAGGAGATGCCAGACATCCGAGATCTAAATCTTCAAATGGTAAAGTTATTGAACTTCTGCACGACCCCGGTAGGACTGCACCTCTTGCCAAAATTTCTGACCAAGATGGAACTTATACTATGATTGCGCATGATGGTATGCATATAGGGCAAGATATTGCTGCAGGCCATGGTGCTGAAATTGATGTTGGAAATACATCATATGTTGGTTCAATACCTGAGGGAACTAAAGTTTATAATATAGAAATGCAACCTGGAGATGGGGGGAAAATGGCCAGAGCTGCTGGCGAAGCTGCAACCGTTATTTCACACGGTAAACAGACTACTACTATCAGATTGCCTTCTAAAGCTCAGAAAAAATTAGACAACATGTGTCGAGCAACCATTGGCTCTGTAGCTGGTTCTGGACGCGGTGAAAAACCTATTGCAAAAGCTGGAAAGAATTTCCATCGTACTCGATCCCGACCTAAGGTTTGGCCAAAGGTAAGGGGAGTTGCTATGAATGCTGTCGATCACCCTCACGGTAGTGGACGTAAACAGACTGTTGGTGTTCAATCTACAGTTTCAAGAAATGCTCCACCTGGACGTAAAGTCGGTCACATTGCTGCTAAGAGAACTGGAGGTAAGCGTTAATGGCGCGAAGAACTAAGCTTGCAACGCCCAAGGCTGCCAGAAGGAGAGAGAGAAAGAGAAAGGCAGGTATTCAAGTACGCCGCAAGAAGGAATTCACGTACCGGGGATTGACCATAGACAAACTTCAGGAATTGGACTTTGAACAATTCATGTCAGCGCTCCCTGCTCGACAAAGAAGGTCCTTCAAGCGTGGCTTGAGTCAAGAACAGGCCAAATTAATTAATGATTCTAATCAAACACCAGAGAAGGTCATCCGGACACACCGTCGCGAGATGATCATCATTCCTCAATTCGTAGGAAGGACGTTTGCTGTCCATAACGGGAGGGCGTTCGTTGACATCGAAATCTTGCCTGAAATGATTGGACTTTACTTTGGGGAATTAGCCCCCACGAGAACATCCCCAACCCACACCGGTCCAGGGGTCGGCGCTACCAAGTCGTCGAAATTCATGCCGTTGAAGTAATATCATGAAAGGTTTCTCGTTCCCGTATGATCCTGAAATCCATGCTGCGGCTCGCGGCAATGGACTTAACATCTCTCCTAAAGCGGCCAGAGAGGTCTGCAAGGCCATAAAGGGTATGGACTTGGAAAAGGCTAAAAGCTATCTGGAAAGAGTTATTGAGATGAACCAGGCAGTACCATTCAAACGCCACGATGGGAAGGTTGGTCACCGCCGGGGTAAAGGTATATCGACCGGAAGATATCCGGTTAAGACAGCAGCTGCCATACTCAAGGTAATCGAATCTGCTGGTAACAACGGGGAAGCTATTCACATCGATATCGAGAACTGGAGAATCCTGCACATTGCGACTTCTCGAGGAACCAGTTTCGAGAGCAGATTCCCGAGAGCTAGAGGTAGGTCTACTCCCAAAATGAGAGAGAGTGCCAATGTCGAAGTAGTTCTGGAGGAAATCAAATGACCGTTGCCAAGGATTTGATGCAGGAAAATGTGCGCCGTGTCCAGGTTCACCAGTATGTTCAGAAGAAAACTGCCAGAGCTGGTTTTGGTGGCCTATCCATCCAGAGAACTCCGCTGGGAACGCACATCCGGATATCTGCTGAGAGACCTGGTTTGGTCATCGGTAGAAAGGGTGGAGATATCCAGAGACTGACCGATGAATTGGAAAGGAAGTTTGGGTATGAAAACCTGCAGGTCGAGGCTGGAGAAGTGCATAACTTTGCCTTGAACCCCTTGATTATGGCCTCAAAAGTGGCCAATGCTTTGGAAAGAGGATGGAACTATCGCAGAGCTGGTAATTCAATGTTACAACGTATAATGGACTCCGGAGCACGGGGGTGCCAAATCACGATTGCCGGTAAATTGACTGGATTGAGGCACAGGACCGAGAAATTCGTTTCGGGACATATCAAATTCTGTGGTGAACCGGCCCTTCAATTGATGAGTGTGGGTATAGCACAGGCTAAGTTGAAGCCTGGGACAATAGGTGTCAAAGTAGCAATCATGCGTCCGGATGCCAAATTGCCCGATGAGATTGAGGTTGCGAAACCGGAAACGCCGGCCGAGGCCACAAAAGAAAATGATGAAGAGGTAGAAATTGAGACCTCGGAGGAGAAAACTGCCGATACGAAAGAGGAAGCTGTGGAAGAGAAAGAAGCCAAAACTGATGATGAAAAGGAGGGTGAAAAGAAATGAGTCTCAAAAAACCTTCCGAGATTCGAGAAATGCAACCCGAAGAGAGAGATTCCCGACTTAAGGAACTCCGATCGGAACTGATGAATGAAAGAGGGGTCTCGTCCATGGGAGGGCAACCCACATCTCCTGGTAGAATGAGAGCCATCAAGAGACAAATTGCGCGGATTATGACTATTCAGCACGAGATTGAATTGGATGGTGAGAACAATGGTTGAAATTGACCCATTGACTGGCCTTCCAAAAGAACTACTTGCGATGGAAGAGATTGTAAGAGAGCAGCAATCGATTAAGATTAGTATTGAAAAACGTCGCTACGGAAAAAAGGTCACGATTATAGAAGGTGTTGGAAAGGGAGTTAACATCAACGACCTTGCAAAGCAGCTGAAGACTAAATGTGCAACAGGTGGAACGGCCAAAGGGGGAGTCATAGAACTTCAGGGAGTTCACACCAAAAAAATCAAGGAAGTCCTTTCTGACATGGGTTTCCCTATGGAGGTGGAATAGATGGATGGTAGAGTAGAATTGATTGGGGAACACGTCGAGGTCTCTTACCACACTGACCCCAGCCTATGTGGGATTTCTGGAACGGTGATTGATGAGACTCGAGAAATGCTGGTTATAAGATCCAACGGATCCAAAAAGATTATCAGTAAACGCCCAGCCAAATTTGTATTCAAGGATGGAGAACTGATGGGTAAAAAGATTGCATATCGACCACAGGACCGAATCAAGAAGGTGAAAGCATGAGTAAGGACAAGCCTCGGGATATCGGCATAGATGTTGATGCTCCGGCAAATCCATGGGATGGTGATCTAAATGATCCCTTCTACGGTACGCTTCCTGTGCGTGGGCAGGTCCTACGAGGGACTGTGCTAAGAGCTAAGGCCCAGAAGACCGTCGTGGTTCAGGTCAATAAATTGAAATATGATACCAAATACGAGCGGTACTCACGTAGTTCATCGAAGATTAATGCCCATAACCCAGCCAGTGTAGGGGCTAACGAAGGTGACCGTGTCACGATGATGGAATGTCGGCCGCTGTCAAAGACCAAATCTTTCGTTGTTATTGAAAGGAGAGAACCATGAGAGGAATTGCAGGACGCCAGATGAGAGGGCTGCCACAAGGTGCCAGAATTAATTGTGTGGACAATAGTGGGGCCAAGATTGTTGAGATCGTCACTGTCCTGAATTACAAAGGTGTACACCGCAGATCACCTGCCGCTGGTGTCGGAGACATGGTTGTTGCTTCCGTAAAGAAAGGAACGCCTGAGATGCGTCGCCAATTGGTTCGTGCCGTAATCGTGAGATGTCGCAGACCTTACCGTAGAGCTGATGGAATGATGGTCCAATTTGAGGACAACGCAGCCGTCTTGACCAACGAACAAGGAGAGACTAAGGGGACTGGGATCAAAGGCCCAGTTTCAAGAGAGGCCGCTGAAAGATGGCCCCGTATCGCCGCCGCAGCGACAACTATTGTATGAGGATTATTATGAGTTCAAAACAACCCCGAAAACAGAGACTTGCTCGTTATACGGCCCCTTATCATCGCCGGCATCGTGAGATGTCCGCACCGATAGACCGTGGACTGCGTGAGCGGCAGTTGTCAAGAGGGTTCATGTATCCCAGAGCCATTCCAGTAAGGAAAGGTGACCGTGTAATGATTGTCAGGGGTGAGGGCAAGACCGGTTCTGCTTCCAAGGTCGCCAAGATTGATCGCAAGGCTCGTAAGGTATACGTCGAAGGATTTACGTATTTTAAATCCGATGGTACCGAACTTCAGAGACCTATTGACGCTTCCAACCTGGTCATTATCAATCCAGACTGGTCGGACGTCCGAAGAAGGAAATTACTCAATCGGGTTAACGAATCAATTGAATGGACGGATGAGGTCGTTTCGGAATTTGAAGCTGCCGAAGACGAATATGAAACTGAGACCCTAGGTCCAATTGAGGAAACTAAAGATGATACGCCTGAGGGAGAGGCCGAAGAAACTCCAGATAAAGAATCAGAAGAGTCTGACTATGATACTATGACCGTACCGCTGTTAAAAGAGGCTTTGAAGAAACAAGGATTGCCTGTCAGTGGTAAGAAAGCGGAATTGATAGAACGGTTGAAAGGAGAGACCCTAGGTCCAATTGAGGAAACTGAGGAGGAGGGCGAAGAGACTCCCGATGAAGAATCAGACAAGGTTGACTATGAGAGCATGGCTGTTCCACTGTTAAAAGAGGCTTTAAAGGAACAAGGATTGCCTGTCAGTGGCAAGAAAGCGGAATTGATAGAACGGTTGAAAGGAGGAGGCAAATGAGCAGTGGTCATCTAAAACGGCTGGTCGCACCCCGTTCATGGAGTATTGCAAGGAAGGAGAGAACCTGGACAACCAAGCCAATGCCCGGTAAGCACTCTCTGGAAGGTGCGATTCCGATTTCAACCATATTGAGAGATTATCTGAACGTTTGTGACAATAACCGTGAAGCCAAGATTATCATCAATGATGGTGCTGTTATGATTGACCAGAGAATCGTCCGTAAACCAAAGACTGCGGTAGGGTTGATGGATGTTATTTCGATTCCTTTAATGAAAATGCATATGAGGACCGTGTTGGACAATCATGGCAGAATTCAATTCGTTCCAATCAAGGCTACTGAGGCCAAATGGAAATTACTGCGTGTAGAAAATAGAACCACTGTCAAGGGAGGCAAGGCCCAGCTGAACTTACACGATGGGACAAACGTCCTATCTGAGGAGAAGGTCAAAACTGGGGATGTCATACAAGTCTCCTTACCAGACTTCAAAATAAAGAAAATACTAGAATTCAAGAAAGGCGCACAGACGCTCATTACTGGAGGGGCACACGTAGGATTCATATCAGAGATTAAAGGGCTAGAGATAACACGAAGTACCAAACCAAACCTAGTTATCTACAAGGATTTCCAGACCATCAAATCCTACTCCTTCGTTATTGGAGACAAGAAGGCCATGATTGCGCTACCGGAGGTTAAGGTATGAACTCGATGCGCAAGTTGAGAATAGCCAAGATAGTCTTGAACATCGGTGTTGGTGAGGCTGGTGAAAGACTGGCCAAGGCTGAAACTGTACTCGAAAAACTCAGTGGTTGCAAACCTGTTCGAACACTATCCCGAACAACCAACCGGGATCTAGGTATCAGACTGGGGATGCCCATTGGCTGTAAGGTTACACTAAGAGGGCCTACGGCCGAAAAACTACTGAAGGATTCCTTATGGGTACGCGAAAATCGATTACCGGCTTACTGTTTCTCAAATACAGGGGGCCTTAGCTTTGGGATACCCGATTATACTAGTTACAAAGATGAAAGTTATAATCCAGACATCGGAATCTTTGGTCTGGATATCGCAGTTGCATTCGAAAGGCCTGGATTCAGGGTCTCTCGAAGAAAAATCAAGAGTACTAAAGTCGGCAAGAACCACAGGATATCTGCAGATGAATGCCAGGAATTCATGCGGGATAAATTCGCGTTGGAGGTGTTTAAGGTATGAACATTGAAAAAGTGAAGATTAAGCAAAGAGAAGTGTATCGTGGCCGGATCAAAGGCTGCGTTCTGTGTGATAGAAAGCGCGGACTTGTACGCCGTTACGGACTGAACATGTGCAGACAATGTTTCAGGGACAGAGCCACTGAGCTCGGATTCAAAAAATACGATTAAGGTAGATAATATGAGACACGACCCATTATCAGATGCACTTGTGACCATCAAGAATGCCGACCACATCGGTAAGGATTCAGCTAATGTTCCAGCTTCAAGATTGATTGGGGACGTTCTAAAATTATTGACTGAAAAGGGATACCTCAACAACTATGAATTCAAAGAGAATGGAAAAGGTGGGGAATTTGCAATCTCGCTAAATGGCAGAATCAATGGTTGTGGCGCTATCAAACCCCGATTCTCCATTAAAGTAAGAGATATGGAACGGCATGAGGCTCGTTATCTACCAGCAAAGGATTTTGGTATTCTAATTCTTACGACACCCTATGGTGTAATGAACAACGACCAAGCCAGAGAGGCATCGACGGGAGGAAAGCTGCTAGCTTACGTTTACTGATGTTAATTGATAAATTGGTTCACACTTTGCAATTGCCTGAGGGGGTGAATGTCGACAGCAGTGGTCCCGAAGTCAAAGTCACTGGACCGCGTGGAGAATTGACTCGGCATTTCGAACACTCTGCGATTAATTTTGAACAAAAGAATGGAGAACTCAATATAATCGGTAAGAAATTGAGGAAAAAGGACAAGGCCCTGATCGGAACCTGGAAAGCTCATCTAACCAATATGGTCAAAGGCGTGGATGTGGGATTCAAATATGAAATGAAGATTGTGTTTGCCCACTTTCCAATGAAGGTTGCAGCCAAAAGAAATTCAGTTACAATCGATAACTTTCTCGGTGAGAAGGCCACCCGTACCGCTGCGATGGTAGGCGAAGTAATGGTGAAGGTCAAGGGAGATATCGTTACAATTGAAGGCAATAATGTCGAGCATGTCGGGCAAACGGCCGCTAATTTGGAGATGGCTACAGTGGTCAAGGGACGAGATGTTCGTGTTTTCCAAGATGGTGTATACACCATATCAAAAGGAGTGGTTCAATGAGTGACGAGGAGTACAAACCTAGGCAGAAGCCGGTTATCAGTGACGAAACCAAGGCTGATTTGGCGAAACGAAATCGTATGTCTCACAAAAGACCGACATTCAAGCGTCAGAACTGGTTCCGGTACAAACGGCTTGGTGACAAGTGGAGACGGCCCCGTGGTATTCACTCCAAGATGCGCCGGCACTTCAAATATCGTATACCTGTTGTAAAGTCTGGATTCAGAGGACCTGCCAGCGTCAGGGGACTTCATCCTTCGGGATTCGAAGAAGTACTGGTCAACAACCTCAAAGAAGTCGAGAATGTTGACCCCAAAACGCAGGCCATTCGAATTGCAAGCACTGTCGGTGACAAGAAGCGTGAGATGATAATTACTAAGGCTGATGAATTGGGAATCCGGGTTTTCAACAGGAGGGCGCTATGAATCTGTCATACCAGAAGCGTGTTGCTACGGGGATTCTGAAATGTGGAGTTCACCGAGTCTGGGTTGATGACCGGCCTGAGGTCCAGGAGAAAATCGCAGAAGCTGTTACCCGGGATGATGTCCGGTTACTAGTGGTCCAGAGATTTATTCGTAAACACCAGAAGAAAGGTATTTCCAGAGGGCGTGCCAAAGCAATGGCAAATCAGCGTAACAAGGGACGAAGGCGGGGTCATGGATCAAGAAAGGGGCATAGTGGTGCCAGAACCCCAAAGAAAGAAGCTTGGATGACAAGAGTCCGGGCTTTGCGCAATGAACTGTCTTCTTTGAAAGCCAATGGTACTATTGATGCGGGCCAATACCGCCGCTATTATCGTCGTGTTAAAGGCGGTGTTTACAATTCACGTAATCACTTAAGATATAATATGGAAATTGATGGAATCAAAATGGGAGGCACGAAGTAATGCCTAGAAAGATGCACTTTTCAAGGAGAAGAAAGGGAATCACTGACTATCGCAAGAGGTTGGCTCTCCTCAAATCGGGCATCCCGAGGGCCGTGGTACGTTTCACCAACGCCAAAATCATGATTCAGATAACTGAATTTGACAACCAAGGAGATAAGGTTCTGGCCTCTGTCACATCCAATGATCTGGTAGGCATGGGATGGAAGAATTCAAAGAAGAATGTCCCTGCAGCTTATCTATCTGGAATGTTGGCTGCCAAACGCGCGCTAAAGGCTGGTGTTTCATCTGCTGTTCTTGATATTGGAAGGGTCACAGCCACCACTGGTGGGCGGGCGTTTGCAATTCTCAAAGGTTTAGTTGATGGAGGACTGGAAGTACCTCATTCCGAAGACTTATATCCTGATGATTCCCGTATTGCAGGCAGCCATATCTCTGATAAGATGGCAAAAGATATTGAAAAAGTGACCAAGAAAATAGAGGGGGCTAAAAAATGAGTGAAGGTACTCCCGGTAATCAAGGAGGGAAACCTCCGTACAAACCTCCGTACAATAAAGGTAATCAAGGAGGGAAACCTCCGTATAAAGGTGGAAAAACGCAGCAGCAAGGTGGTAGACCACAGCGCGGTCCGCCATTAACCCCTGCTCAGCAACGACGCCGGGCATCGGAAGAGAGAATATCCAAATGGTTGCCGAAAACAGAACTCGGAAAGAAGGTTGTTTCGGGAGAGATTACCACTATAGATCAGGCACTATCATCTGGTTTACCACTGCGCGAACCTCCAATTGTGGACTTGTTACTACCTGACTTGATGGAAGAAGTTATTGACATTCATATGGTACAGAGAATGTCCGATTCAGGTAGAAGGGTGCGCTTTGCTGTCACAACTATAGTTGGTAATGGTAATGGTATTGTGGGTGTGGGGCGTGTTTCAGGTAAACTTGTCCGTCCGACCATCACCAAGGCACTCGATCGTGCTAAAATGAATATTATAGAAATCCGCAGAGGAAGTGGTTCTTGGGAATCGTCAACTGCAGTTCCTAATTCCCTGCCTTTCGAAGTTTCAGGAAGAACCGGTTCTACCCGAGTTACCCTAAAACCGGCTCCACCGGGAGTTGGATTGGTAACAAATCAGGTCGGGCAAATTATGCTGAAATTGGCCGGGGTAAAGGATGCATGGTCTTTCACCAAGGGACAGACCCAGACTATCTACAATTTCGCAAGTGCAATGCTCAAGGCCTTGGAGAAGACATCCACAACAAAGTTGTTACCGGGTCAAGGAGATTTCCACAATATGGTGAAGGGGGTCAAGCAGGAATGAGCTGGGCCGTGGTGCGAGTCAGGGGGCAAATCAATGTCAAACCCAAGATCAAGGAAACGATGAGGCTTATGCGCTTGAACCGGGTCAACCACTGTGTGATTATACCTGAGAATGACACCTATCAGGGAATGTTGAATATTATCAAGGACTACGTAACGTGGGGCGAGGTCGACCCCGAAACCACTCAGATCATGCTTGAGAGTTCTGGCAAGAAAAGCGGCCGTGAGAACTTTACCAAGGCCGACCTGAAGGATTCACCCTTCAAAACTATCAAGGCCCTGTCCAAAGGCCTTTCTGGAGGAAAGGTCACCGTAAGCGATATTCATTCCCTAAAACCAATTTTTAGGCTTCATCCTCCTCGTAAGGGATATGAAGGAATCAAACGCAGTTTCAAGGAAGGGGGAGCGCTAGGATACCGAGGGGAGAAGATCAATCAGTTAATCAGGAGGATGCAATATGCCGAGGCGTAAAGCATTGAAGCCCAGTCGCACACGTGGTCGTGGACACAAGAAGGGGCGCGGTGCGGGACTGAGAGGCGGGCGCGGGAATGCAGGCAGCCACAAGACCAAGCGGATCATGTATGAGCGGGTTGGCCGAGTCTGGGGGTCACATGGTTTCAAACGACCTCAAACTGTAGTGCATGCGAATAATGCGATTAATTTGAAGACCATTGAGGAAAACACAGACGCCTGGGTCAGTGAGGGAATGGCGACCAAGAAGGGGAAAGTTATCTCAATCAACTTGAAGGAAATGGGATATGACAAACTACTTGGCACGGGATCTGCCAGCCAGGCCTACAAACTGACGATAAGTGCTGCCTCTGCAAAGGCCGTGGAAAAGACTGAGGCGGCTGGTGGAGAGATCATCAATGGCTGAAGACAGTATACCCCGGAATCCAGTTCAGGCAATCGGCCCATGTGGATTCATGGTATTATTGTACGCTCTCTGGTACAACTGGAAAGAACCTGGAGAAGTATCTGCTGCCCTGATGGGGATCGGTGTAATGATCATAATCGGACTGGTCTACATGGGAGCTTCTTACTCTGGTGAGGGCTCAAAACTGCATGGGCTTAAACCGGTTATCGGTAGAATGCCGACTGTCAAGAAACCCGATGGACACGTTCACTTCCGGACCAAAATGACGTGGACCTTGTCGATTCTGATTGTCTATTTCGCGATGACTAATGTTGCCATATATGGATTGGGCGGAGAAACTATTGATCTGTTCAGTCAATATCGGGCCATTCTGGCTGGTGCAAGCGGGAGTCTGATGCACCTTGGTATTGGTCCTATCGTTACAGGAAGCATCATCATGCAGTTGTTTACCGGTGCAAAAATTATCAACTTGAATTTACAAGATGCGCGCGACAAGGAGATTTACCAAGGTACGCAGAAAGTTCTGGTACTGGTAATGATTATTGTTGAATCTGTGCCTCAGGTATTTGGTTTCCTGGAACCTAGCTCGTCCCTTGTGGGAGAAGTTGGCCTCACGTGGGCTCGAATGACTATTATCACGCAACTGGCCATTGGATCCTATCTCGTATTCCTGATGGATGAAAGTGTTTCCAAATGGGGTATTGGTTCTGGTATCTCACTTTTCATTGCAGCCGGTGTTTCACAAGCTATATTCACAGGTACCCTGAACTGGGAGCCTGCTCCTGGAGGCGGATCTGAGGTTCCTTCAGGAACTATTCCGATGGTTTTGTGGTATCTCAAGAACTCGTCCACCGCAGATCTGAGCAATGGTGGCTACGAGGCCATGCTGCTAGCTCCTCCAAATCCAATCGTCTCGGTTCTAGGGACGCTCATTGTCTTCTTTATCGTGGTCTACGTGGAATCATCTAGGATTGAATTGCCTTTGGCTCATGGAAAGGTAAGAGGGGCTAGGGGACGTTATCCAATCAGATTGATTTATGCAAGTAACATTCCTGTAATTCTGATGGCTGCATTGTTGGCAAATGTCAACATGTTCGCCCTTCTGTTCTGGTCGCATCCGGGGATGTCAACCTGGCCTGTCGTGGGGCATAATTGGAGATTAGGTGCGTTTGATGTCACTGATGGGAGCAATCCCGTGCCTACAATGGGATTAGCGTATTATGTCAATCGTCTAGCTGGTCTGCAAGACTGGTTCCTGCCACTTGTAAGTCCAGACAAATATGGCCAGTATCTAGGTGACCATGAACCATGGCAATTGGTTGCCCATATCATAATCTATATGGGGATTATGGTCATAGGTTCAATAATATTCGCAAAATTCTGGATCGAGACCACCAATATGGGGGCCGATTCAGTGGCCAAGCAAATACAGGGTTCGGGAATGCAAATTCCTGGTTTCCGTAGGGACCCCCGAATCGTTGAAAAGGTTCTAGAAAGATATATCCCCACCGTAACTGTGTTTAGTGGTGCCATGGTAGGGTTCCTGGCTGCCGGAGCAGACATGATTGGGACGGTCGGTCAATCCTCGGGTACCGGGGTGCTACTTACTGTCGGAATTATGATTAGAATGTACGAACAGATAGGAAAAGAACAGATGATGGAGATGCATCCTGTTCTCAGAAGTTTCTTTGGCGAGGAGTAATGCCAGTATTCGGTAAATCCAAGATCGGTGACTCCTGCTTTATTGACCCGGATGCATTAATCGGATACCCACACAAAGACGAATTGGACAAAAACAGGGAGGATATCGAAGGCTGTACGATAGGGGCAAATTCGACTATTCGACCTGGGGCGATCTACTCAACAGCCAAGGTCGGCAAGAACACAATAACAGGGCACAATTTCCTAGTTCGCGAGAATACGGTCGTAGGTGATGGATGTTTGATTGGAACAAACGTAGTTATCGACAATAAATGTATTGTCGGAGATAATTGTAGCTTCCAGACGGGGGCATACATCCCTACAGATTCTAGGATTGGGGACCGTGTATTTCTGGGCCCCAATGCATCATTGACCAATGACAAGACGCCTCTCAGAACTGAATACAAATTAGAAAAGATTACTGTAGAGAATGATGTGACCGTAGGTTCCAACGCGACACTTATGCCTGGAATAACTGTCGGTGAAGGTGCATTCATTGCCGGTGGTGCTGTTGTCACAAAGGATGTGCCTGCATGGCACATAGCCAAGGGTTGCCCTGCAGTCTTTGAAGAATTGCCAGAAAGCCTCAAAAAACCCAATAGACTAGGCTGATTCTAAATATGAGTGTTGTAATCGTCACCGGCGTCCCAGGCGTGGGTAAAAGCGCCGTAATGGCAGCTGCTGAGGAATATGGATACAAGATAGTTAATTTTGGGACAACCATGTTCGAAGAGGCTCAGAAAGAAGGGGTTGCGAATCGGGATGATATGCGGAAACTAGCGGTCAAGGATCAACAACGTCTGCAAAAACAGGCCGGTGAGAAGATCTCACAGATGGGGGATGTAGTTGTCGATACTCATGCTTCAATCCTAACGCCATCTGGTTACATGCCTGGTTTACCTGAATGGACTGCTAGGATCCTGAACCCTGATGTCATAGTTCTGGTGGAAGCAACGCCTGATGAGATTGCTGGAAGGCGGTCCAAGGATGCTAGTCGTGCAAGGGACGGTGATGATATTGATCTTCACCAAAAGGTAAATCGTGAATACGCAGCAACTGCCGCAGTCATGACGGGGGCAACTGTCTCCATAGTTGAGAACCATGATAATCAGGTTGATGTCGCGGTCGAACAATTTAGGAGAATATTGAACAGATGAGTGAAGAGCAGGGTTCTGAGAAACCAGTCCAGCCACCTGCCATGGGCGGGATGTTGTTGACCATGCTTTTCATGATGTACATTATCATGAATGAGGATATGAGAGACGGAATGGGGGCCTTTGCCGGGTCTATACTGGAACCTCGGATTTCTTTTGATCATCAATATCCTGCCGTGACTTTTCTGTTAGCTGGAGTGACGATGATTTCTCTCACTACCCTCATTCGGCATGTGATGATTGACTGGGAGGCTATGGCTGAGACCCAAAGCAAGATGACTGCCTATAACAAAGAAATGGGCGAGGCTCGTAAAAGCGGTAACGAAGCCAGAATGAAGAAATTAATGGCAATGCAGCCTCAGGTAATGGTCTTGCAAAGCGAGATGATGTCCAACCAGATGCGCCCAATGATGTTCACGATGCTGATTGCAATCCCTATCATTATGTGGCTGAGAATATTTGTAGAAGGGATGGGCCACCCAGTCCTTTCTCTACCGTGGGAAGGTAACTATGATTTAAACGATGATCTATGGTTTTTACCACATTGGATTCTCGTCTATTCTGCCCTTTCCCTTCCTTTTGGACAAATCCTGATGAGAGGACTCAAACTCGTGTCCCTTTCTAGACCTCCAGCTTATACGCCCCCTGTCTAAAGTCGTTGAAGGATTTTACTCCCACCGGGTCTGATAAATCAGAAGAATAACTCTAGAGCCAGTCTTTCAAAAAAGAATTTTTCCTGATGGATGATTTGGCGTTTCCATCCAGTCCTCAGATTCTTCATCCGGCTTGAGGTAACCAAGTAAATCAAACCGTTTTTTTCAAGATGTTCTGATGCATTGGAAAGAAAACGTGAAATGAACTCAGTACCAGTCGGGCCACCTTCGACTGCAAGGGCCAAATCGGGGTCCTCGTATCTCTCATCGGATGGGGGCAGATATGGTGGGTTGCAGACTATTGTCCCAAATCTGCGACCGGCCAGCGGACCAAACATATCTCCTTCCAAAACCTCTGCCTTGACACTGTTGTTCATAGCATTGAACTTGGTTGCCTCGACTGCCTTGGGATTCAGATCAATGGCCGTGACCTGAGCTCCTCTGAAGGCAAGATGAACTGAGATTATGCCGGTGCCACAACCTATCTCCAGAACGCTTCCTTTAATCTTTGGAAGGTGGTTCACCATCAGCCATGAATCTTCGGCGGGTTCGTACACTCCTTCAAAGTTGGTTATGATTATTTTGTCCACACAATCTACCAAAGGAAAGGTTATATAACCTAATTCTTAAAGATATATAACCCATGGGTTGGAAAGACGGTAAACGGCCTGAACAATACCTGTTCACAATAACTGATGGTTTTGCCAACGATTGGAAAGCCCTAAAACTTAGGGCTAAACAGGATAATCGGAACATAAGTGATGTTCTCAGAGATGCGGTTACTTCCAAGATTAAACTGCCACGGACAAAAAGTGCTCTTGTACTAAGTCCACATACCGATGACGCCGAACTGGGCTGCGGAGGGACGATCGCTAAACTGGTTGAGAAAGGTTGGGGAGTACATATCATCTACTTCAGCTCAGTCAGTGACCGTTACCCAGATCTGGTCGATGAAGCTGCCAAATCGGGGAGTATCTTAGGTGTGACCCATGAGGTCCTAGAATTTCATACACGGCACTTCCCCCGTGACAGACAGGATATCCTACAGGCTTTGTATGATCACTCAAAGGCCAAAGAATATGATGTTGTTCTCACGCCGACCACGACGGACATTCATCAGGACCATTCCGTTGTGACGTCTGAAGCCAAACGGGCCTTCCGTAACTGTACTTTGCTCGGATACGAGCTGCCTTGGAACAATCTGTCGGTTTCCCTGAATTGCTTTATCCCTCTGGAAGAAAGACACGTCAAAAAGAAAATTCAGGCCCTAGACTGTTACAATAGTCAGAAGCACAACCCCTATTTTAACGAGAAGTTCTTCCGTTCCGTGGTAAAGATGCGAGGAATTCAACTTTCGTGGCCTTACGCTGAGGGTTTTGAGACTATAAAAGTGAGGTTAGACCAGCTGCTATGACCAAAGTCGCCATGATCCTAGGCCACGATCTGCTAATACCAAACGAAGACACGCGGGTCTATCGCGAGGCACTGTCCCTTGTCAAGGCAGGATATGAGGTAACGGTCTTCTGCTGGTCGCGCAGGGCAGATAAATATGAAACTAAGTGGGATGAGGAAAGGGATGGAATTCTAGTAGTTCGTGTTTTTCAAGAACTCAGTGGAGGGTTCTTCTCCAAGGTTCGTGGATTCCGTAAGGCTATGAAACAACTACAGGAAAAGGTAATTGAATACGGACCCGATATAATTCATGCCCATGATCTGGAAACTCTGGGCCCGGCCATCAAAGCCGCTACAATGAACAATGCTAAGGTGATATTTGATTCGCACGAGGATTGGCCCATGATGGAAATTGTCCAAAACTGGTTTATTGGAAAATACTATGAGAGAAAACAGAAATCTCTGATAAAAAAAGTGGACGCAATCCTGACTGTTTCGGATGAACTGGCCGTTCGGTTGGGTGAGGCAACAGTGCTCTACAATTCAGAACCTCTGGAATTGGTTACAAGGCCCGTGCAAACGGACCGATTCGGATTGGATGGAGTCGTTGCCGGATATATTGGTGGTTTGCGCAAACCTATTCTGGAGGATATCCTGGAAGCAACTGCCAAGGTGAGTGCTCTCAGTCTACTCATAGTCGGTGGCCCTCCAAAAGGGCAGCCAGGGTACAGTGGGATGATAGAAGAACTGGAGGAAAAGGCCTCTGAAAAGGGAGCCAATGCCAAGTTCACGGGGCCCTTGCCGTACAGCATGATGAGTGAGTGCTACAATAGCTGTGATATCCTGATAGTGGGACATTATGTTGATGAACGCCTCCGGGACTACGCCATACCCAAGAAATTGCTGGATGCGATGGCCTACAAGGTTCCTGTCATAGTTGGCCCTTACGAAGCTCGAAGAAAGATTGTTGAACGCTACCAATGCGGAATGGTCTCTGATGATTGGGTTGAGACTTTGACTGAACTATCAAATGACAAAGAATTGAGACTGAAAATGGGTGAGAATGGATTCAAGGCCTTTAAGATGAATTACAGCTGGGAATTGCAGGAAAAAAAACTGCTGGACATATACGAAAACTTGTTAGAAGACAAGGCTGGTGGTGAAAAGTGAGAATTCTCTTGACCGGGATTGGATGCCCGGGCGGTCATGCCTTGATAACCAACCTCAAATTGCAGGATTCAGAGATGTTCATTCTAGGAACGAACGCCCATGAGCAGGCGGTCGGAAGCCAGATGTGTGATGCCTTTGAAGAAACACCATGGGCCTACGAGAAGAATTATATCAGCGCAATCATCGAACTCGTGAAAAAATATGAAATCGATATCGTATTCCCCCAGACGTCTTGGGAGATGTTCGAACTTTCCAAGGCTGGTGACAAGGTAAGAAAACACTGCCGCCTACTGGCCTCGGACCATGAGCTAGTAAATATTTGTGAGAACAAATATCTGATGTATGAACATCTAAAAGGGAAAATGGACATTCCTGAGTACTATCTGGTTCGGTCTATAGATGAACTCAAGAAGGCTGCTGAAAAATTAGGATATCCGGAACGTGATGTCGTATTCAAGCCACCGGTTGGAAAAGGAAACCGAGGGGTCAGAGTCATGACCGAAAAGGCTGACCGTTTTGACTTGCTATTCAATGGCCGCCCATTTGCCAAATACATATCCATTGATGAATTGCGCAAGACGATTGAAGGGAAAGAATTGCCTGAACTGATGGTCATGGAATATCTAGACGGCCGGGAATACAAGGTAAATCCAGTCTTGGCAAAAGGAAAGATGTTGATCTGTTCAGTCAAAGACAGGCTGAATTTCGCCTCAGGGCTAGCAATGGGTTTCGAGGTAATCTCACATGATGAATCTGTAGAATATGGAAAAGAGGTGATGAAGCATATCCCGATGGATTACTGTGTCGATATCCAGCTGCGAGGCGGAGTGCTGATGGAAATAAACCCGAGGGTGTCCACTTTCATTTATGATGAGAACTACTGTCCACCCTACCTTGCACTAAAACTCGCAATGGGAGAGATGACTGAGACTGAAGTCGAGGGATATCAGAAGAATGTACCTATCGGAAAGAAAATGTTCAGATATTATGGGCAAGTGGATTACTAAGAAATGTCTGTAGAGAATCTAGTAAAAACATTGGAGAATTTGGAACTGTTCACTCCGGAAAGTGTCCATAAGGCCGTAGCAGAATGCGACATTCGGTTTGAGGACCTCAAGGACTGGATAGACTATGGTTATCCAGTCTCTGATTCATATGGTCGGAAAATGGTCCATAACGGCGGTTTCTTCGAGGTTATGGTAATGTCATGGAGGCCGGGCGATTATAGCAGCATACATGACCATGGGAAAGCCGAATTTGGTGCGGTGAAGATATTTGGTGATGTGGAACATGCGGCGTTCAAACTAGATAATCAAAAGTTAATTACTATTTCCCGTGAAATAGTCAAATCAGGAACTACTTTGAAAGTGACTCAGTCGTTAATTCATCAAATGGGCAACCCTGGGGAAAGTAACTTCTTCTCTTTGCACGTATATGGGAACGTGAATCTCGAAGGCGGGGTAACTAGTGAAGCACGAATCTTTGATTACAGCCGGAACGAGCTATTGTTTGTTAATGGTGGGGTTTTCTATCTACTGCCAGAAGATGAAATCGTGCGTCGAGAAGAACTCCCGGAAGCGGATTACGCGACTCGGTCACGTGATATAATCGAGGGTGCAAAGCGTGCAAAGGCCATGGGCAACGATCCCAAGTACAGGCAGCTTATGGATGAAATATCCTCACGTTAGTAGAACAAACATTAATTCTTTTAGTAGTGGGGTATGATGAGTTGAAGTATGAAAATATTGGCTGTCGACGATGACCACGCTGTAAGAGTTTCATTGAAGGTGATGTTCAGGAAGTGGGTCGACGTGACACTGGAAGTGGCCGAAGAGTCTCAAAGTGCCATGGAAATGCTATCCCAGGAGGAATACTTGATGATGTTCTGTGACGTGGATATGCCTGGTATGAATGGGCTAGAACTGTTAGAAATTGTTCGCGAAAAATATCCCACTATGCCAGTCGTTATGTTGACCGGTAATCAGGATATTACGACTCCTATCAAGGCTTTCCGGAGTGGGGCTATGGACTATCTGCAAAAACCAATGCGAACCGCAGTTGTTAGGGAGACCATTGATAGAGCATTCGAAATCGTTGAGAAAGAGGAAAAGAAGAGAGCAGGCATAGGGGATGTGAAAGAGTTCAAAAAAATGGTTGAGAATTTTTCTCCGGAGAAAATGGGGCTTACCGAATCTGGAGCAAAGACGGCCGAATTCTCAAAACTTGTCAATGTACTGCAGGATAAACTGATTCACCCCAGCAAACTTGGGAAGATCCACAACCTATTTTTATTGACAAAATCAGGCATTGTGATTTCAAACTTGACAACAAAAGATGTTGAGAGCAGTGATGTGGATATATTGGGGGGAATGTTCTCTGCAGTAAAAGATTTTATGGAAGATGCCGTGAGTGCAGAAAATGATTCTTCACTGAACGACATCCAATTTGGTGACTTTCACATAAAATTCGGTGCGGGGGCCTACACTGATCTAGCAGTGGTCTATGTTGGCTCTCTTGGACAGGATGCTGAAGACTCAGTGACTGATGCCCTAATCGCATTTGAACTGGAGAACATGAAAGTATTAGAAAATTGGAATGGTGATAAGAGTCTACTGAAGAATGCGGACGAGGGTCTGGAAGAGTTATTTGCTAGAATAGACAAGAGTAAGGATGGCTGAGAACGAAGCAATTATCAGGAAACTTGAAGAGAAGATTGAGAATATTTCTCGTTTCCCTGACGAAAACCCGCACTCTGTGATAAGGGTGTCCTTTGGAGGTGAGCTATTGTTCGCGAACAGCTCAGCAAGGAATACTCTCATCAAGGATTTTGATCATGATGGCAGTTTTGTTGACGGTAAGAACGGCGACCAATTTGAGAGAATTTACGAATCTGTAAGAATAGCCATGGATAGTGATGAAGCCTACCGTTCAGAAACCCACATCATAGGTGGAAGAATCTATGCGTGTGCGTTCGTTCCTATCGAGGAACAAGAATATGTGAATATCTATGGCACAGATATTACTGATAGTCAAAAAGAGATTGAGGGACTAGCGCGGTTCCCCGAAGAAAATCCGCATTCCGTAATTAGGATCTCGGGAGATGGAGAGGTTATCTTTGCCAACACTCCAGCCAAGAAACAGATTCTGAAAAAACTAGGCGTGAGAGTTGGTCAGAAAGTACCTGACGAGATTTATTCAACAGTCAAAGAAACGCTTGGAAGTGGAGACTATCTAGATATCGATCATAGCTTGGGAGGTCGGATTTATGCCTGTACATTCGTTCCCGTGGTCGAACATTCGTATGTCAACATATATGGTGTTGACGTAACTGAAAAAATCAATGCTCAGGACGAGGTTGAACAGACTAATCAGGAACTTATTCAAGCTGAGAAAATGTCAAGCTTGGGTGTCGTGATATCTGGTATTGCCCACGAGATAAGGAATCCTTTACAGGTAATCATGGCTTTGTCTGAATCAATCGTTGATGATGATGATCTACCCCGTATACAGGATGATGCCCATGAAATAATCGAGGCTTCCCATCGTATCTCGGAGATTGTCGGTGACCTTTCCACGCATGCCAGGGATGCGCGAACTCTGGGTCGATCATCAATAAATTTGAATGACGTCGCAGATAAGGCAATGGAGATTTCCAAACACACGCGGAACTTAAAATTAGTGAAAGTCGTCAAGGACTATGCTAAAAGCCCGATTGTGCTAGGGAGTACTTCGGAACTTACGCAAATCATAACCAATTTTGTAAACAACGGTGTTGATGCCATGGATGCTAAAGGTGAGCTCCGGCTGTCCACTTCCTCAACAAAAAAGAAACATACGATTTCTGTGACCGACAATGGGAGCGGAATGGACGAAGCCACACAAAAAAAGATATTCGATCCGTTCTTTACGACCAAGGAACCAGGGAAAGGGACTGGCCTAGGATTGCATGTTGTAAGAAAGATCGTGGAAAAACATAATGCCAAACTGGATCTGAAATCTGAACTGGGAAAAGGAACGACATTTACAGTTATATTCTCTCACGAAAAAGAAGCCTGAATTCTATCACTCCGCAAACTGGTAGCCCGTTTGTGGAGGCGATTGAGCCGCCAGACGTTCCATATCTCTTTTAGCGCATCCCTGTATCTGGCTTTGGGTGTTCCATGGGTTCGGTTGTGGGCTCCTATACTATACGTCTGGGACCATTGTTTACACAAGGTTGACCATGCATGAAACAAGCCTAGACGACTGTCCCAGATATGAGTCATTTCTCCAAAAAGAGCATTGAGTTCGAGAATCTGGATTTCCTTTCCTGCCTTCAGGTGCTCAATAGAAGGTGCACGAACGTCGAACCTCCCAAAGTAGAAACCGTCATGTGAGTGTGCGATAGTGGAAAATCGTGAATCCAATGCAGGTGTGTGGATCTCACCACCGTCAAGGAAGAGGGCGCCCAGTGAGTGAGTTCCAATCTCTCCGATAAGGACCTCCTCTCCGTCCTTTGGGATACAATCAAGACGGGGCGAGAGGTAGGTCAGATGTTTCTTGGCCATACAGACTGAACGGGGGTGGGTTAGCACCAGTTCCTCCAATGTTCTCTTCCCGTCACCGGTTACCTTAGGCAAGCGTTTCTCAGTGATAGAAACCACGTGGCCTCTTTTCTCCTTGGGGTGCCTGATCCAGAAGATTCCGTATTCTACTCCTGGGACATAGGCCTGGATTATTGCATCATAATCAATCAATTCAATGTCTGACCTGAGTTGATCACTGTCCTTGACTATCCATACGCCAGCGCCTCGGCCTCCCAAATCAGGCTTCAGAACGACGGGGAAATTATGTTTCATGGCAAATTCCCGAGCTTTTTCCGTCCGCTTTTCCAAGTTATCCTTGTATTTCAATAACTCAAACGGGGCAACATATTCTGGAGAAAATCCCGAGAGCTTGTCCGATTTGGTATTCAATAGAAACTTGCCATACGCCGATATGCCTGGATTTACCGAAGTTGCCTTGAGTGGTCCCAGATATCTAAGTGACAGTAAACTGACCCAGAAAATGATTGGCAGGTAGAAGAGCCACGGGGGCCAGAATTCCCAGATTAACCATCGTTTAAACCATCCAACTGTTAATCTCCATCTACGCCAGAGCATAGCGGATAGAGTATCACCTTCCCCAAAAGGGTTGGTCTTTCTTCTTGAAGCCCTGCATTTCAGTGATTATGTCTTCCTCAATCGGACTGAGTTTTACTCCGGCATCCCGAATCTTCAAGATGGCGCGCTCATCCATCTCGATATAGAGTACATCTCCCTCTGAAATTTGGCGCCCCACTGTGACATTATTAATTGCAATGGCTACCTCATCACCCTGTAATGCTTCTTTCAAGACTTGATCTTCTGATCTCAATGAACGTATAGTACCTACTACTGAATTGTCATTTCTTAGAACACCCTGGTTGATTGCGATGCGTCCGCCCAAGACCCTTACTCCGACTACGGCTGGGTCTCTAGTTCGGAATGTGTGGCCCTCCAATATCTCAAACTTGCCGGGATGGGAAAAATCCTCCCTTAAATGTTGGGCCTGTTTATCCCTAATCTTTTTTTTCCATTCCTGATAATCTTCCAGAAGTCGGTAAACTATATCTGATTCAAACAATTCAACTCCTGTCTCATATAATTCACTCTTGGCATCTGGATGAGTCTTAACATTGAATGCCAAAATAGCCCTGTATTCTTCTTTCGAAGGTTCTGCAGTCACAACATCTCTTTTGGAAACATCCCCTACAGATGCCTTGACGATAGGGATGTTAGATGCCGACAACTCATATGCCAAGGCCTCTAGGGACCCAATCGCATCTGCCCGAATTACCACTCCTTCATCTGTACAGTGAACATTGGATTGCATCGAATCAACGAGTTTGTCCAATGCAGCATCTATTTCATCATCATTTGAGGCACTGAAGAACGGAGCGCCTGCTACGACACCCTCTATATTGGGGGCCACTACCTTCAAACCTGCTGCGGCACCAACCACTTTCACAGTATCGAATTGTTGTCTGGGGTCTCTTATCTCATCCAGTGGTTTGGGTCTCAAGAGCGTCCGGACCCTAGTGACTAAAGGTTCGGGTTCCGCACCAATCACCAAAGTATCTGACGAATTGAGTATTCCATTATAGATTATGACACCCATAGTCTTGCCTAGCCCTTTCTCCTCCTTGATCTCGAGGACGGTCCCCTCAGATGAGCCAGCACCCAATAGCAATCGACCCCTAAGGTACTTCTGGGCCAGACCCATAAGAATCATGAATAATTCGGGTACGCCCTCTCCAGTCTCCTTGGCCGAGGTCGGAATCAATGCGATGGTCTTCTGGAAGTTCTCGATCTCGGAGAACAGGGCTGAATCAAAATCATGCGAACCGAGTTCCCCTATAATCTCATAGAGACGTGTTTGGAGATTTTGTTTGGCAATCGGACTCTGATTGGAATGATTGGCTATAAACGACCCTGTGCGACTGCGCCAATTGGGCATCTTATCGACCTTGTTAAGAGCTATAATGAATGGGGTCTGGTGCTGCTTCAGGATATTAATCGATTCCAATGTCTGGGGTTTGAACCCCTCTGTTATGTCCACTACTAGGACTGCTAGATCTGCCAATGCCCCACCACGGGATCTTAAAGTAGTGAATGAATGGTGGCCTGGCGTATCTATGAAAAGTAATCCTGGAAGGGTCGTTGTTCCCTCCTTCAATAAAGGGCCACAGATCTTGGAAACTGTATCGAAGGGGACCTCGGTGGCACCTATGTGCTGGGTTATGGCTCCTGCTTCCCGCTTGACTACTGTAGTGCCCCTAACATAGTCCAAAAGGGAGGTCTTGCCGTGATCCACATGCCCTAGAACTACAACTATCGGCTGACGTAGAGGTGCATCTGCGTCAATCTCTTCTTCCTCACTGACCTCTTCTGGCAAATCCTCAATCTCCTCGTCTTCGGCAACCATGGGCTTGTTGCGCAAAATCACCTGTTTTAAAAATGTCCGGTCAGAGTTCCTGCTTCAATGCCTGAGCCAAATATTCGTATTCCTCGATAGAATTGTAGAGGTGTGCCGCAATCCTCAGATAGCGTTTATCATGATGTGGCCACCCGAAGACCGGGACCTGAATCCTGTATTTTTCGAGAAGCAGGGTATGCAATGGATCTGGTTCCAGTGCCGAGACTGTGAAAGTTCCTTTTCCAGGGAGTGGGACTGCTGCCAAACCTACTATCATGGAATCTGGAGACGGGGGCGGGATGTCTAGTGCCTTTAGAAGCAGTTCCCGGCCAGATAGTACCAATTGTCTATTGTGCTCCATTATGGCTGGCCACCCGCCTTCTAGCAAACCTCCAAAAAATTCTATGGCCTGTGGGATGCACAACCATGCAGTTGGATCCTGAGTGCCCGTCCAGTCGAACTCAAAACGAAAGCTTTCTTCAGCCGTGCCAGGTACTGATGCCCCATGACTGATAGAAAGAGGACGGATTCTCTCCCTTCGATCTTCACGGATGTGGAGAAATGCCGAACCTTTTGGAGTGCATAGCCATTTGTGAGCATTGCCGGTTATGTATGCTGGTTGCAACTTCTTAATATCAAGGGGGACGATACCGGGACCGTGGCCAGCATCAAGTAATACGTCAATATCCCTAGATTGTAACTCAGTTACGAGTTTCTCAAATGGCATTCGGAGGCCAGTGGGGCTCGTTACTGTATCAATCAGAGCCAATCTTGTCCTTTTGGTAACATGATTCAAAATTGTCTCTATTACTTGTTCGTCGCTTTCAGTCGGGAACGGGATCGGAACCACTACGGTCTTGGCTCCAGTTCTATTGGTGACAAAATCAACTGCGTTCCAACATGCCTGATAAGAATGGTCGGAAATTATTATCTCGTCGTCCGTCCGCAAATCCAATGATCTTAGAATCGTATTGACACCTGAGGTGGCATTCGTTACGAAGGCCATACCTTCTGAATCGCCATTCATAAAATCGGAAAGAGTGCTCAATGCCTGAGTCCACAACTCTCTGGCCTCTACCTCCATGAACCGAACGGGGTCGGTTTCCAGCTGCCGTCGCAACCTTTCCTGTTCATTCAGAATTACTTCGGGACACGCTCCAAACGAACCATGATTCAGAAAGACTGTATCTGAATCAAGTATCCAATATTTTGATAATTCGCTGCGCGGTGGCCGGAAAACCATATCAGCGCATTTTAGTGAATCTTCGCATGACGCTTTTGATTGGGGCGCGTAAATCCTCACTGATAAATCCTTCTTCGATCCTTGAGTCCAAAAAGTCTGTTGCACTCTCAACCGATTCACGAGAACCCTTGGCAGTCAAAGATGCCAAGAAAGGTTCAGCTTCCTTCTCGGAAACCCCTGACTCAATAACTATTTCGCGTAGGAAAAAAAGAAGTTCCGTACGGCGGCCCTCATTCAACATTCTCTTCGGTCTATTTCTCTTCTGAGGTTTCTTGACTTTTCTTTGGGGAGGTTGAGCCTTTTTGGGACCCCGGCGCCTGTGTCTCCCCCGCCTTGCCAGAGTTAATCGCCTTCCATTTTCTTAATGGCTGCTTCGATATCTTCCTTGGACATTTCATCACGATTGAAATACTTTCTATTGCCCGTGTCGCGCTTCAATTTCATCAGGGTGCTCCAAGGACTAGGTGGGCCTCGATCCCGACCGCCGCCACCTCTTCCGCCTCTTCCATCACGACCCATTCTAGGCATTTCATATTCAATATCTGAAAGATTGATGCTCTCCTTGATCGTCTCAAGTCCGGATTTGGCTTTCTTCATACTCCCGTGCTTCCCCAAACTAACTCTCATATGTCCGCGCACTAGGTTGGCACGGGCATCCTTCAGATCGATTGTCAAACCATTCTCAACGTCCTCACACTCATCGTTCCAGAAACTCATTATCACGGTTCCAGTTTCGTCGCCCACTAATCCTTCACAGATTATTGTCCCATTATCCATGGAACGGGGTTCTTCCAAGCTTAAAATCTTGACCGGCATGTTAACTCGGCCAGTTCTAGGGGTCAACTCATCTACTTTCAAATTATCTACCTTTCTTTCTGACGAGGGGGCGCATTATAACGCTTGCGAAGGTGTCCAAACCCCCTTTATAGACCTATACCCTATTAGGGGGAAAAGGAGAAAAACCCATAAGTATATATAGCCTGATTGGTAGTAATAAGTAGATTCGAGATAGAGTCCGAATCGAAAAAACAAGGAGATGCTCTAATGCAAACAAACGAAACTGATTTTGAGACACATGTCGACGATATCGTAAAAGCTGTCGGCGATAAGCTAGAACGAAGCGTCATCGTTTCTGAACTGAAACGATACGTGGATGAGTATGGAATAGATCTGGCCACGGCCAAAGAATCCATAGTTAGGAAACACTACGGTAATCCTGGTGCATTGCAACTGGGAACTGAAAAACTGCTCGCTCAGATTGGGGCTGGGGAGAACAGTGTCAATTTCAAGGCCAAACTGGTCTCTGTGTACCGCAAGGAAATAACTACCAAGGAAGGCACGCAGAAAGTGATCTTCGAAGGTGAAATCGGTGACGCGACCAGCCGCCTGAGGTACACCTACTGGAATGAGGAATTTGATTTACAACCTGGTGATGTTGTAGAGGTCAACAATGCCTACACCAAAAGCTGGAATGATGTTATTACTGTGAACATGGGCGATCGCTGTGTCGTAAAACCAATCCAAGATGAGGAATTGGCTAATTTGGATATTGGTGTAGTAAAGCGCACGATGAATCAGCCTGGTGAAGAACTGGAATTGGTAAGCCTTAAACCCGGAATGTCAAATGTTTCCGTGAAACTGAGAATTCTTGACGTGGAAACCCGTAAGATAACTGTAAAAGGTGAGCCCAAGACAATCTTTGGAGGGAATGTAGGGGATAAAAGTGGAACCTGCAGATTCACCTCGTGGAAAGATCATAATATCGTCGCAGGTAAAGCATACAAAGTAGAAAACGCGTACGTGAAGGAGTTTAATGGACCTGACCTGCAATTCGGGGAATATACCACATTCGAGGATGCTGAGGATAAAGAACTGCCTTCACTGGAAGACTATGCTGATGGTGTCCAATACACCCTGGCACAGCTAGATGAACGTAATGGAGCATCGGATGCCGTGGTTGAGGGGCATGTACTAACTGTGCGTGAGGGTAGTGGATTAATATTCCGGGACAAGGATACCAATCGACCGCTCCGAAACGGTGATGACCGCAAGAATGCCGTTCCGGACCTTAGGATCAGGCTGATATTCGATGATGGATCAGGTTCCTGTACTGCATATCTCAACCGAGAAATTACTGAAAAGGTTCTGGGAAGGGATCTTGACTCGTGTCTGGAATTTGTCAAAGAAAATTTCGGGTCCGATGCCTTGATGGAGGAAATTGAGGATGCGTTGGTCCTCAAACCTCTAAGATTGAGAGGATTTGCAAGGTCTGATGAATATGGATTATCTTTCTTCGCAAGAAGTTGTGACCCGGCAGCTGAAATTGATGTGCCTAATGTGGCCCGTCAATTCCTCGCTGCCTTGGAGAGCTAAATGGCTCAAAGAAGAGAACCTAGCGTTCTGGTATTGGCCAAGGAACTATCTGCAGCCATAGAAAAACACGTAGAAGACCGGGAATATTCACCTACCTACTTGATATCTGAAATTGGAGCCAAACTCTCCCGCGTTCTGATCGGAGGGGTATTGGACCAGATTGAAAACCGAGGAAGTGAAGATGACCCCTTCTACACTGCCCGGGTAATAGACCCCAATGGGGACTTCTACTACCTGCAGGCAGGACAGTACAATCCTGAAGGTGCGGTGGCGCTCTCAAAGTTGGAAATCGGAGTTCCTGTACTCTGTGTCGGAAAGGCCCGGGCCAGGACTCCCGAAGACAGTGACAGAACCTATGTTAGCGTTCAACCCGAGAATATTCGAGCTGTCTCTATGGATGAAGTAAATCACTGGGCAATCAAAGCTTGTGATCATCTGATGCGCCGCATAAATGCGAACAAGGCCTTTGAAAAAGATGAAGATGCTCTCAAGCGAGCTAACCTGACAGCTCGCGAAATGAATGGGCTGGAACTATCAAAAGGATTCTATCCAACGGTTGCGGTCGAAAACTACGCTGCCTTGTTGTATGACTGCCTAACCGAACTAGCCGGTGGTGACCTACCCGAAACAAAGAATTTCACTGGAGAATTCGAACCTGCAGGGGATGCACCCGAAACTGAGATTCCTGAAGCCAAGGAAACTGTTGAAGAGACTCCGAAAAAAGGAAATCCTGAAGATCATGAAACGAAGGTCATGCAATTGATCAAGGAAATGGATGAAGGTGACGGGATATACTATGATGATCTAGGAAGTACTGCATTAAAGGACGGAGTAGATGGTCCAATTCTTGATGAGATTCTTGATTCATTGACGGACCAGGGGCTGATCTTCCAACCTAGATTCAATCACTATAAGGAGGCCTAAAATGAGTGAAGCAAAAATAAAAGTTGTAGAGGATCTTCCCGGTGTCGGTCCTGCAATCGCTGAGAAACTCAGAGATGCGGGTTACGATACTCTGGAAGCTGTGGGAACGCAAGCGCCTGGAACCCTTTCGGATGCAACCGGAATTGGAAAGGAATCGTGCGCTAAATTTGTAAATGAAGCTCGTAAGGCTGCAAATATTGGTTCGTTCCTTACCGGTACCGAATTGATGGAAAAAAGGGCCACTGTAGGTAAATTGACCACCCTTGCTAGTGCCTTTGATGAATTGCTGGGGGGAGGTGTCGAAACCCAGTCCATAACTGAATTCTATGGGCAATATGGTTCTGGTAAGACACAATTTATTCTTCAATTAGCCGTAAATGTTCAACTTCCGGTCGAGGAGGGAGGGCTAGGTGGCGAAGCTGCGATTATCGATACGGAAAACACATTCAGACCAGAGAGAATCATATCAATGGCCAAAGCTCTTAATCTAGATCCAGACGAAGTATTGAGCAAAATCCACGTTGGACGGGCCTATAATTCACATCAGCAGATGTTGATGGTTGAAAAAGTAAGTGAGTTGGCTAAGGAGAGGCCTATCAAGATGCTAGGTGTTGACTCCCTTACCAGTGCATTCCGTTCGGAATATATCGGAAGGGCGACCCTAGCCGAGAGACAAGGCAAGATCAACACTCACATGACTGAACTGGCTCGTTTTGGTGATCTGCACAACTGTGTCGTAGCTGTTACTAACCAAGTATCATCCAATCCGGCTGCTTTCTTTGGCGATCCTACCAAACCAATTGGTGGCAATATCGTAGGACATACCTCAAAGTTCCGAATCTATCTCAGAAGAGGAAAAGCAGGAAGGCGCGTCTGCAGGCTTGTGGATTCCCCTCATCTACCCGAGAATGAGGCTTTGGTCACAATCACAGAGGATGGTATCAGAGATGGGTGAGTTCCTAGATTTCGTCAAGGAATTTGGTCCTGTAATGGAGAACGTCAACGAATTTGACTGGCTCCGTTCCGAAAATGTTGTAAAAGATGAAGAAGTGCGAACTAATCCCTTTGAACTTAATCGATTTCCTGGATTGAAAATGGTTATGGAAAGTAAATGAGTTAAGTTTTCTTCTTTGGAAAAAATGACATAATATAACTCTTCAAACCAAACCAATTATTGATCGCCAAGGAATAAACGCTCGTGTTCGCTCTTTCAACCATTTCTTGCTCTTTGGCGCTGTCCTCTTTCATAAACTCATCCATGGTAGCATAGCCGCCACTACCTCCAGTATCAACTGCATGCTGGACATCGTCCGGAGCGGCTTGAGTCATTGCATTTCCTACCTTGAACGGCCAGTGCTCGTAATCCTCGCCAGATGCATATCTGCCAACTGTTGAGGGTTCTAGGTCTTCGTCATCTACCTTTTCATTATGAATTCCACGAGGAGTCTCTTCTTCATCTTTATAGGAATAATAGGTTTCATCAGCGGGCTTGTAGCCCCGTACATCCATTTCAGAATTCGTCATCTTCCTCCCATTCCAGATCTGTGTTACTGCCACTTCTCTTCAAAAATATAGCTCCTAGTATAATTGAGACTGCAGCCAATAGAACAAACATGGTTACGGCCCCTCCATCCATCACACTGTCAATAAGGGATTGGATGAAATCCTCTTTCACAGGTTCAGATACCACTAAAACAAACTCTGCAACATTGTTGGTCTCGTCGGATTCCTGAATCAGATTGCCCCGGTCCAGAACCACCTTGATCAAATATTCTCCCTTTTCATCGAATGAGTACCGGAAGGAGGTTGTAGCCATAGCCCCTGGACTGGCAAAGACAACTGTGTCATGGAGTACTATCTCCGTAGAACCTGAAACCCAGATTATCGTCACCGGGATTGGATTGTAGGTAATTAACGGATCTCCCTGGGCTGACACCGTAATATCTATTGTAAAGGAATTGCCTGCCTTGACAGTTGCCATTCCTGTCTGATTGTTAATCTGGATGTTTCCGGCTGTGATCACATCATCGACCTCGAATTCATGTATCACCAAATAGAGGGCATCATCGGACGTAATCTGCCATGTATTTCCCTGAATGTCAGTGGCCTCCAGATAGAAATGATAGGTGTCACTGATAGCGTTGTCCTGATTGTAATACCAGTAGAAAGTAACCTCATAGGAACCGTTCTTGCTTGATTTCGTGTTGAGATCGGCCAGCATTCCCTGATTGCCAGATGACTCCCCAAACACACCCAACGTCCAGACGGAAGAATCGATATCTGATTCACCAAAAGCACTCCAGGTCTGGGTCTTAACGAACACGCGATCGTCGTACTCCTCCACCGTAATCTGGTCAAAGTTGGTCTGGTAATGATTGATGCTCATATTCTCAATCCCGGCCGGATGCTCGTCACTGGAAGTAAGGATTACGATTTGGTCGGTTGATTCTCCACCGATTATTGGCTCTGTACCTTCTTCACCGCCCGAATATTCCAAATCAATTCGGAGCTGGTCATTCTGTCCAAAAGATTGATTGGACAAATCGAATTCGATTTCGAATTCTGTGGCCATTTCGTCTTCGGAATCGACGCCATCTTCATTGCTAGTGGCATCTTCAACTACTGCCCCTCCACCACCTACATAAACACTAATTCGGAACTGAACGCCATCAACATCACCTTGCGTTGCATTTGCCCAGACACTGAAGGTGTATGTTCCTGATGCGACCTCTCCCGGCGTGTCTAAATTAACAAACCATGAACCTACGTCTCCCCACTGCCTATCGTCTCCAAAAAAAGATTTTTGATTGGAATCCTGTGGGCAATCACTTTGTGTGTCTTTGTCAGAGGTGGGTCTTATAGTTGAGATATTGCCATCATTATTGTCCAAGTCACCGTAAAAAAACAAATCCACTGTATTGAAATCGTCAGAGGTTTCGGCATTGCCGGGCTGAGCGAGCAAAAATGCTCCCAAAAACGCCAGTGCCACTACGCTCCTCAAGAACATCTGCATCTACTTTTGCGACTTGTGAGCATTCTTTAAAGGTTCCGACCGAAAAGTTCAGGTTCCAAACATTATTCTCAATACATCTCTAGTCCCTGGAGCCAATCCCAAGGTCAATAAGAAAAGTAGGAGGAGATTGACCATCTGCTGCTCCCGTTCCTTGCTCTCCTCACTCTCAAGGGCCGCAATCACCCCAGTAACAACCAGAAACTTGAGAGGGAGCATTATGGCTGCAGTACCAAAATAATTTATGAATCCGGTCGGAAGGACGTGTTTCTCCACATATCCATACTCCTCGACGCCCAGAAATGTTGCGGAACCATCAAAGAAATGACCGAAATAGAGCATCAGATAAAGTGGATTCAGTAGAAGTGCCGCTGGTTCCCAGGTCCTCAAGGGAAAGGCTAAGCTACATCCCAAAGAAAGGCCTAACCCGAAGTAAGTCATCAGGACCACTGTCCCCGATAAAGCGAGATGTGAATTGTACCCCATTAAAATGGCTAGTAACAGAAACAGTGGATTGGGTACACCTCGATTCGCAATGAACCAGGCTAGGTAACCAACCGCGAATGTCAGGAACCCTGAGATCAATAGTGTGTTCCACAGTATCTCTGGATTCTTAATCGGGGCCCGAGCAAGTGTAAGAAGGGTCAGTACCAATAGTAGAGCAGTAGCGATTCCAAAGAACATTTTTGGGTCCCTAAGGGGTTGGCCTCGATAAAATTCAGCAGTGAGAGCACTAGCAGCCAATACGATAAGGCTCCAAGAAGAGGGGTGAAGCCATTCACCAGGAACAAAATACCACCATAATCCATACCCTCCGATGGCTAAAGCCACTAATCCCTGGCCCTTTGTCAAAGAGGGCAATTCACTCTTAGAAAGCCATACGGCCAGTCCAATCACAAGTATGGCGTACAATGTGATTATCCCATAGATTAGGGGTGAGATGAACAGATATTGTATAGGAGGTTCGAATGCATCTGCATCCTCAAGAACCCTAGACGTGCCACCAAGAATAAGTAAAGGTACTGACGCAAGGACAAATTTTTCATCCAGCTCTATTTTCCAGTTTTCCAATAATTCATGTACCAATAGAAACAAAAGGAAGAAGATGAGCCCATAGATGACCGTATTGTAGATGTTGTATTTGGCTCCGGCTTCTCCTTTCGAATCTGCCATTATAGGATCTACAAAATATGCGTTCCAGAAATCATTTACAACAGGCACCACCATTATCGCTATTACCAGTGCTAAAGCAACCCAGGGAATGTACTTGTTTTCGCTAATTTTTTCCATTAATTTTCTGCTTCTTGTTCCCTTTTAATTCGGGCTGCCCTAAAGGACATTATACTGAAGAACATATATTCTCCACAGAGTAATAACAGCACTATTCTTGCTATTGTGGCGCGTCCCCAATCTCCTGCTATTGCATCTGGTATTCCCATTGCGCCGCCTAAAGTACCTATTAGAGCAAAAACTGCTGTAACGTGCATTGCGTGCATTTTCATTTCTGGATTATAGGCTAGATATCCTGGAATCAATAATCCCAGTCCAATAAATGCTGGAATTAAAGCTGTTACAGACTGCTCATCTTCTGGAAATAAATAGAAATAGGCTCCCATTGCAATTAGTATTGCCCCCTCTAGAATTGCTACCAAAGGCATGTTTTCTAAAATTGGGGACATTGGGTTGGATTCTTCTTCCGTCATATTTTAGTATTTTAGAGGGGGCGTTAAAGCATATTTGCTGAGTTAGTTCTAAATAGAGACAATATCTCAGATAAATATGGAGTTATTGAAGGACGATGAAATTGCTGGCAAGCTAAGAATGATTGGCCCATGGGAATACGATTCTGATGACAAAATGCTGGTCCGGGAAACTTCTTTCAAAGATTTCATGGAGGCTGTAGGCTTCCTTAACAAACTGGCTGAATTAGCCGAGAAATTGAATCATCATCCAGACATGACGGTTTGTGAATACAGCCGTGTAATAGTGACGACAACGACCCATGATGCTGGTGGAGTGACTGATAATGATATTCGATTGGCTCAGGGTTTTGAAAAACTTCTAGAGGAATACGGCTAGTCACATACTATATGGGTGAATCCAAGAAAATAGGACTTGTTTCATTCCTGCTCCGATTTGTTTTGGGTTTCACTTGGTTGACTTTCTGGTCAACACTATGTATGGCGCTGATGGTCTTAGCGCTTCCCTTCCGTACGCTGAGAATCCGAATCGGTAACTTTTGTGGCAAGATGATTGGTCCTTTTATCACTCGAATCGTGGGAACCAAACTTATCAATCCTGACTATCAGAAATTGAGGAACTCGAGGCCTGCAATATATGTCACCAATCATACTTCTGCTCTGGATATTTTCATCTCTATGGCAATCTGCCCTTATGGTGGTTGCGGGGTCGGAAAAAAAGAAGTAGTGAGAATTCCTTTCTTTGGATGGGCCTACTGGTTATCAGGACACTTGCTGATTGACCGTGGAAATCGTGAGAAAGCAGTGGCCTCAATGAAGGAGTTATCGAAATTCGTCAACGACAAGAAACTGAGCATCTGGATCTGGCCAGAAGGGACAAGGAGCATGGATGGAAAGTTGATTCCATTCAAGAAAGGATTCGTGCATCTGGCCTTAGCCACAAATTTGCCTATTGTTCCGGTAATATTTCATGGTGCCCACAAAAGATGGCCGGCCAAAACAATGCAATTCTATCCTGGTGAAGTCAAAGTGGAAGTTCTGGATTCGATTGATACTAAAGATTGGAACAAAGACCGTATTGAGGCGCACGCTAATCAGGTCAAAAGTGTTATGGCTGAGGCTTTGGGTTAGTGATTATGGATGATATCATACTGAAGAGATTTGAGAATCCAGATGAGGTAAGAACTTTTGAGAAGGGAAAATTTGAAGTCATAAACTTGGGAAGTATGACAATTGGGAAGGCAACTTACCAGCCTGGTTGGAAATGGTCTATCGATGTCTCTCCCCTATCCGGTACGGATTTTTGCGAGGTTGAGCATCTTGGGATGGTTATCTCTGGTCAAGCTACGTGTGCATTCAAGGACGGGGAGGTCCACATCATGAAGCCTGGTGATCTGTTCTATGTTGGGCCAAGGCCCCATGATAGTTGGGTGGTTGGGGACGAAGAATATGTTTCTTTGCACTTTCAGGGTGCGGACAAATACGCAGATTAAGTCCGAAATGCGATGAATGCTAAATTAATAAATGTTTAAATAGTCAAGAAACTTGTTTTTTCATGGAAAACTTACCACGAAATCTCGTGTTTGCATCAATTATTCTTATTTTAATTAGCATGTTTGGAGGTGATTTGCTTGGATCTTGGTTTGTTGATGAAACTGAAATTAAAGATTCCGGATTTTTATTGATAGAAGAGGATTCGAGATTTATGCTTGAAGAAGTTGAGATTCAAAGCAACTGTGATGCGCCTAAGGCCCAAGAAGCATGTCTTGAATTATATGGTGAAGTGAGAAAAACAAGAGACCATGAATATGCCTCTGAAAACTGGGAGGCAATGGAAGACATTATGTTGGGGCAAATCAGGAATTTGCTATATGTCGGTCTTTTGTCAGCTTGTGCAATACTTTATTTTCTTAATGAAAAGGAACTGGATAAAGCGGCTATCGTCTGTTTTTTGTTAGGTGGAATCTGCATTTTAATTGTGTTGATATTTGTTATTACTTTTCCTATAGCGGTAGAGGAAGATACCAAATTGTTCTCAAGTATAAGTATTGAAGAGACTCCTTCTATCTATGGAAGTACTGAATGGGAAAGTCCAGATCCGAATGATTCTTATGTGTATACTGCCAAGTGGCGACCTGGAATTGCTCCTTTATTCATTCTTCTTTCTGGAATAATGGCATTAATCTCTTTTTACGAGATAAAAATAAAAAGGGGTACAGGAGATAAGATGGTGCCAAGTCTCGTAACTGATCGTGAAATTGACTCTTTGCCTCAAACTGATGTTGACGTTTTTAAGCCAAAAGAAGACATTATTGCATGTCCGGGCTGTGGTTCTGAAATGAATGTTCCTATTTTGAATAAACTTCAAGACATTAAATGTGCTTCTTGTGGATTAGAAGGTGAAATTAAAAAATAATCTGCTCTTCTACATTTTAAGTCAGGATATTCATCTCTTTTAACTTTTCTGGAAGATAGGTGTTGGTAACAAAGTCGAGGCCGTACTTTGCTAGAGCTTGCTGTTCTGACTTTTTATTTATTTCTAACTGTAATTCAATTTCGCCTCTCCAATATTTGCTCTTGAATCTTGGATCCGTTTGGATTGATTTTAGTGCACTAATATCTCTATCTGTTAAATCGTCTGAGGGGAGATCGTAATTGACTATGTCTGAGGGTGTCACACCTAGATATCTGGCACTTGGAGTTGCTAAGATGTGTGAAATATGGGCTGTTTTGATAGCCCCATAAGCCACTGAACTGTAAATTCGATAGGACCAAGGATCTGCATCTGTGAACAGCAGTAATGGAAGTCCTGATGTCTGATGCATTCTTTGTAAAAAGCGACGGGTGGAACGGGCTGGTTGACCTTTGATATGAACTAAAATGGCTTCATGGGTCTCATCAAAACCGTTCTCCACCAGACGGTCAAACATACCACCTGTTTCAATTGCAATAATGCACGTTGATTTTCCGAAATCATTGAATGTTATTTTTGTATCTTCTACATTGTAAGGTATATTATATCCTGTATCTCCAACATCATTACGACAATTGATACGCATTGGGTTTCCCTTACGATTTATTTCGGTTATGGTTACGTCTCCTAAAACTTTGGCGCCGTCGTCTTCAGGTCTAATTTTGAAATCTTCTCTTTGGAACTTAGTAATGATTTCTAAATCCTCAATTAATTTATTTGATTCGTCTTGTGCATGAAATTTACCTAAATCCCAAGCTTCTGAAATATAATACAATTCCCTTAATGTTGATGATTTGTTCTGGTTTGACATTTCCCTAATAAAATCTAACAAATATGTTGTTCGAAGAAGCATATAAGCCCCGTCCAACTTTTTTGCAGTTCTAGTTGTTTGTGATTTGCCGTATTTCCAAACTTTAGATCTTTCATCGAAAACAATATTGTTCTTGCTTCGAGTTGGGATTGACATCTCCGGTACTTTACCGGAATTCAGCTGATTGTATATTCGCTCAGCTATCTGTTCTAATTCGTGTACGGCTGTCGCCATACTGGCCCAGTGAAACGGGGTTTTAGTTTGAATGGGTTATGGTAGGTGTTCTGAGACTTTTGTCGGTTTCTCATCAGATGTGCTAATCACCAATAGGGCTCCGCTCCCAACAATAAGGGCCGCGCCTATGGCGTCCCCCCAGACTAATTCTTGATGGAATATCAACCACCCATAAATCCCACCAACTATTACTGTGGCATAAGAGAAAGCTCCGATGTATGCAGCTCTTGCTGCATGGTAGGCGCGCGTCATTCCAGTTTGGCCTATCCCAGCACAAATTCCCACGCCAATCACGGCCAGCCCGTCATACAATTCCAAGGTGGGTAATTCGCTTACTGCAAATGGCAGACTGACCAGAGTGCAAAAAGCTGCAAACCAGAAAACGATGCCGTCTGGAGAGGAACTAGTGCGCAGACCTCGCACCGCAAGATATGCAAATGCTGAGAACACACCTGAAATCAATGCGATTGTAGCATCAATGTCTATGTATTGCAACGATGGTGAAACAATCAAGATTGTCCCGATAAAGGAAACTAGAATACAGCCATAAATCAAAGGTGGGACCCTCTCCCGCAAGATAGCCCCGGAAAAAAGAGCAACGAACAGAGGGGAAGTATATTGGAGTGTAACAGCATTGGAAAGAGGGATCTTTTGAACTGAATAAAAATAGCAGAACATTGCCGATAGGCCAATCGCGGATCTCCACAACATAAGGCGGCGATCTCCGATATGGAGGGAGGCCCCATAGAATTGAGACCAGGTCAATAATATCACCATTATTACCAAGCTGCGCCCGAAAACTACTGTCCACACCCCAACGTCTCCTGCAGTTGTCTTGACTAGTGCGCTCCCGGAACCAAAAGCTGCGCTCGCAAGTAGCATCCAGGCAATCGCCGCTTTGGGCGAATCTGTTTTTTCTTTAGCCATTCAAATTATCTTGTATTATTTGTTTCCAATCATCAGGTTTTGGTGGCCAGCCTTCGGTCATGTAAGTAAAGAATTCGTCTTTGTTTTTAATTTGGATGGCTTCATTTGTCTTAATCTCCTTACCAATCGAAGAAAAGGTTTCTTCCGATGATATTGCGTGAGCTGCACCAACATGATTTGGACATACTTTGAGGTCGAGGGGCATTTTTTCCAATTTCCTTAAACTATCAAACAGCAAATCTGACTTTTCTCTATGATTACCCCCCAGATCTATTCTTCCTACATCTCCGATGAATAAACAATCCCCCACCAAAAGATAATCCTCATTGATTAGATAGCAGTTATGGTCATAAGTGTGGCCTGGTGTAAAAATTACTTTGATTTTTGCATCGCCTACTACCAGAATATCGTTGTCTTGGGTCTCTCTTTTTTCACCCGCGTATTTTGATTTTTCACTCTTCACGATGCCGCCTGTGTTATATTTATCAACAAAGAAAGTGGACGAAGAGCGCCGGTCTGCGTGAGTATGTGTATCCATCACATATTTCACATGAGGATTGCCTAAAGTATTGAGCTCTTCTTCAACCCGATTCTCGAAATCTAGGAATGGATCGACTATTGCTGCAACCTTTTTTTCCCTGCATAAAACAATGTAAGAAATACAGCCCGTATCTCCTAAAATTAATTGGGAAAGATGAACCATTCTATCTAGATTGCTACCTAGGTACAGTACTATAAGAGACAGACACCTTTGTTTCCAGTGGAACTTTTTAGATGTACGGCGGCTTATTCTGATTTCGTTTTTTTTCTTTTCTGTGAATAGTCTTTCTCCAGTGGAAGTGAAGGTGTCTGACAACCTTCTTTTATCCAACGTCTTTGACAGCATGTGTCTCTGGACGACTTTTTTCAGAAAACCAGTGAATATGTTAAGGAAAACACCCTAAAGATTAATCAGAGCACCCTTCTCAAATTATATTCATATTATAAGCAGGCAACGGAAGGTGATGTGATAGGAGAAAGGCCAGGAATGACGGATTTCATGGGCCGCGCAAAATTCGATGGCTGGTCTACATTAACTGGGATGCCAGCTGAAGAAGCCAAAGAGAATTATGTGAGGATAGGTAGGGAACTTGATTTCGTTGATTCCTCGAAACCCAGTTTTGATGAAAGGCACGGGGCTGCCAAAGAGATGTTGAACCGAAAACTCGATCCGGTTGAATACGAACAAATTAAGTCCTTGTGGAAGGTGCATTCAATAGCAGAGGACAATCGCGACATTGAGGGCCTTATGGCAACCCTGACGGAAGACTGCCGATACGAGATTCCACAGATTGGAAAGACCTACTATGATAAAAAAGGGGCCACGCAATTCTATAACGATCTTTTGGGAGCATTCCCAGATATTGATTTCAGATTAATCCAGATTTACATTGGTCCCCAGGGCGTTGTCGAGGAAGCAAGAGTAAAAGCCACGCACGAGAAAGATTGGCTGGTTCTTCCCGCATCAGGTAAGGAAATTGAATTTGAAACGGCCATTTTTTTCCCTTGGGATTCTGAGGCCCAGAGATTCAAAGGAGAGCGAGTATACTTCAATTTTGACAGGAAATTCTATGAGAAATATGGAATGACACCTCCCTTTCCAGAATTGAAGGAATAAAGCCAAAATTCTCAAAATTTCTTTTTAAAAAGCCTTTAAATAAGCCTACAAAACATCGACGAAAGTGCCTAGCACTGGAATAAGTATGTACAAGAACACATTGTTTGCATTACTAGTAGCCGTTTTTTTGCTTGGATCGCAAGCAACATCTGCAGTAGAAGAATCCAATTTCGCTGTTGGAGATAAGTGGGCTTTTGGTAAAGAAATAGACCTAATGGAAGAAGCAAGTTCAGCAATATCTGAATTAGAAGGCAACATCACTGAATTGATGTCTAGCGAAGAGGCTGAACTGGTCAAAAATGCATCAGGACTCGAATTGACATCATTTGAATTAGGTAATGAGGCAATTGTAGGTTTCTATTACACAGGAGAGGTGGTTGACGATTTCGATCAAATGATTCATATGCAGACAGAACAATCACTCTATTCTCATACCGTATTGGGTACTAAGTTTACAAGCATGTTTCCTACAGAAGGCACACATGAATTAAGATTAGAGTGCACAGAAAGTGAAGAAGAGGAAGCCGAAGAGGAAGAAATTCCAGATTGTAAGCTACTCGACAATACAACGGGAGAACAGCTGGATCTTGAAGAATTAACCACCGAAATTGGAGGAAGTATGCACTATGTTGCTAAGGTTATACAAGACACTTGGTGGACCCAAGACACACACGAATTGGCAAAAACAGAAGTCACTGTTGCGGTTGGCGCAGCAGGCGGAATCACAATTAAAAACGTCCCCAACCTTACCCTTGATGGCGCTTCAATTCTAGATATAGGTGAGGGTGAAGGTCCTTCCTTCGTCTGTGGTGACGGTGAGGAGGTTCCTTTCGATTGGGTTAATGATGGTTATGAGAACTGCTCAGACGGTTCTGACGAGCAACAATATGATTCCGATGGAAACAAGATTAATTGGTTCGACTGCCATGATGGTAGCGAGGTCTGGGTAGACCAAGTTAATGATGGTTACGAGGACTGTCCTGATGGTGAGGACGAAGGCTACGGCGGTGATGAAGGGCCTTTCAGTGATTGTGAGGAAAGTGAGGATGGAAAATCTGGAGTTTGTTACGGAACAATAGATATAAAATTAGAAACAGCTGTTTTTGCAATGAGCACCGAATCAAGCATCCACTTAGTTTTTGATTTTGGAGATGACCCAATGAATGTATTGGACCTTCCTTTAGACGAAAACAAATATTGGGACGGCGACATGTCTCGTTTAACAATTAGTGGAGACGTAGGTGGAAAGGTAGATGTCAAGAAACCAGAATTATCAATATGTCCCGATTCAGACTGTGATCAATTACCAGAAATGGAGGAACTTTATTCTGGCTTAACCGAAGCAATTCAAGAACTTCATGATAATGAAACGTTCAGTATAACGGTTGACAGAAATAATGACGGTGTTCCTGATGTAATTACTGGATGGAATGATATTTTTCCAATATATATACCTGAGACATGGATGGATCAAATTTTCCAAGAGATTTTAGAAGAAATATCATGTGAAGACGACGAATCCGCTCAAGAAGGCGAAGAGTGTGATGAAACAGCTGAAGAAGAATTCGAAAGGTTGAATTTAAGAATAGAAAATAGCAGATTCGCATTTGGTCCTTATACAGTTCATGAGATTGAAGACTTTAGTCCTATACCTTATGCATTTGAAACTGGTGAAAAAGAAACAGCAACAGCTTCAGATGGCACAGAATATGAAGGCTATCAAGTATTCCCAACAGACCAATGTTCTGAAAAGAATCAAGACAGAGATGACGATGACTGTGATAGAGAAGACGACGATGAAGGTGATGATGAAGAAGACGACCCCGACGACATCATTCCAGGAGGCAGTCGCTCAGACCATGACGAAGACCGCGAAGACGACTGTGAAGGCGATCCGTTCTGTGATTCAGAAATCATCTGGTTCCACGATGCAGAGACAGGACATCCTGCTTACATCAACATGGACATGCCCAATCTAGGAGAAGATGGTTATGTTATGGAGATGATGCCAATCGACTCATCTGTAGCCGAAGCGCAAGTGGATGCAAACGCAGATACCGACAATCCTCAAAAGACAACATTGATAGAATTTGATGCAGAAGAAATAGAGGATGAAGCCTCAGCATTACCTGGCTTTGGCGTAATGGCTGCTATCGGTTCATTAATGATAGCTGGGCGCAGATTCAGAAAATAAACAGACTTAAAACGCGCCACAGTATGCCTGTATAGGGCACATGAACTCCCCGGAACCGATAGAAGACGACGACATATCGCACGATAGTGAAGCTTACCGCAGGTGGAAAGGAGGTACAGACACTCCTCAATCAGAATATCTTGGAAAAGGCCCACATTCGACTGCCGGACTAGATACTGCGCTTCCTCTAGCCTTCATGTCGTTTTTTGCAACGGCCTGGTGTAGTTTTCTGATAGTGTTTAACGTAATAGGAGGTGAAGGTGGCCCCCCGTTTTTTTTCATCCAGATATTTATGGTCCCATTTTATGCGGTAGGGCTATTCCTGCTTTACATGGTTTATGGAGGAATTTACAACCTTTTTGTAGATAAAGAGACAGGCATTATCGCAAAAATGTTAGCACTCTTCATAGGTCTGTGGCCACCTTTTGCTTTTTACCTTCTAGTCACCAGGATCCTGTTTGGGTAATTTCGCCATCCAAGTTATTAAGACCCGAATTCATTTACTAAAATGGGCACAGAACAAGGTTTACACGTCGTAACTGGGGCGTTCGGTTACACAGGACGTTGGATTGCCCATCAACTCCTAGAAAAGGGAGAGAAAGTGCGTACCTTGACCAACGCAATTGGTCGAGATGATCCTTTTGATGGAGAGGTTGAGGTTCATCCACTGGATTTTGAGGATAAGGCCGCATTGGTAGAATCATTACGAGGCGCAGATGTACTGTACAATACATACTGGGTACGTTACAACCATCACAGCAAGAACTTCGACCATGCTATCGCCACTAAGAATTGCAAAATCATGTTTGAAGCAGCCATTGAGGCCAAGGTACGTCGAGTAGTTCATTTCAGCGTGGCTCACCCCGATCAAGCACCAGGGTGGTCCTACTTCCGGGGCAAGGTTGAGAGTGAGAAGAGCCTGAGAGAATGTGGAATCTCTTATGCCATCATTCGACCCACCGTCCTGTATGGTGGTGGACGCAACATCTTGGTCAACAATATCGCATGGATGTTACGATACACGCCGGTGTTCGGTGTTTTTGGATGGGGGAATTATCCTATTCAACCCGTTCACGTCAGAGACGTTGCCCGGATTTCTATTGAATTAGGCGCCAGCCATGAAAATATTACGAGAGACGCGACCGGCCCCGAAACGTTCCGTTACAAGGACTTTGTCACACTGATTGCACGTAGTATGGGAGTACGCAGATTGATTGTGCCCATCCCTCCACTTATGGGGTGGCTGGCCGGTTGGACAATGGGCAAGTTTCTGAAAGATACGGTGATTACTCGTGCCGAGATCCGTGGCCTGATGCGTGGACTTGTGGCCTCAAAGGAGGAACCGCTGGGCACCATCAAATTCAGCGAGTGGGTTGCTGAAAAAGGCAATGAGATCGGTCGCCATTACCATAACGACCTGAAAGAACGTCGTTATTCCAGATAATTAAAGTGTAAAGTGATATTTGCACCCCATTCTTCAGTAGATTAGAGATGTCACCCGGACAAGCAGAACCTCGCTATGATGGAATGGCACAAAGCCGCCCCGAGAAGACTGAAGCGAAAAAAGCCGAAGAATACAGGAAATGGAAGGAAGGCGATTCTCCCAAGGAGGAAAAAAAAGGAATTTTTGATACCTCAAACCTCCCCTACAGAGCACAGAGCCTCGGTTCCTCGACATTGCTTGAACAATGGCAGGTGAAGGCCGGGATTTCTTTGGGGACCACCCTCATGCTTCTAATCCCTTATTTCAGTTATTGGATCTGGTTCGTACTTTTACCACCCCTCAGGGTGATTGTCCCCTCTTCACCATCACTCCAGCTCGATGTATTCACAGGCAATTTCCATGAACCTTCCATTTGGGGTCAGTGGATTGTGGAAGGTGGAAGTTATTTTCCCTCAATCCTCGGATTCCTGTTATTTTTCACATATTTCTATTTTTGGAGCAATATGTTCATCCCCGAATACAAAATGAAGCAACACGTGTTCATCACTATCCTCTGGTTCTGGTTCTTCATTTCCTGGGCAATAGGAATGCCGCCCTCTCCGTTTGAGTGGTTCTTTACGGACATCTAGTGGAGGAGTCGACTTGATTGATGTAAAAATAAATCTTGACAAAGTTGGAGAACTTCTTGAATTGGCCGATTGTCGTGCATTATCAAAAATCGAAGTCCTTTCCGGCGGCTGGGCGAATTCAAATTATCTAGTAACATGCGATGATGGAACAAAAGTCGTACTGAAAATTTGGCGAGAGAAAATCCCTGATGCGGTTCAAGAAATGAATTTAGGCATAGATTGGATTGCAAAACACGGGGTGCCAACTCCTGCCCCCCTCAAATTGAAAAATGGGGAAAGTATGTTCGTAGTCGATGGCTTTGCTTGGATTCTGATTCCATTCATCAATGCTCCATGGATCTCACAAGATATTGCTTCATTGAAATCTCTTGGCCTTGCCATCGCTGGCCTCCATACTGTCCCTAATGCAGGACATTTTGGGACCTATTATTCGATGGGGGTCGATATTTGGCCGGAACTTTTTGAACGCGCAGAATCTGAAGACAAATGGTCGCCATTTCTAAGAATGTTAGAAGAAGAATTTATCAAATTAGATGAAAAAAATCCTTTAAATTTACCCAAAGGCGTGATTCACGGCGATCTGTTTCAAGACAATATCCTAGGGCCCCCTGGCGAAGTTTTAGCGATTCTTGATTTTGAGGATATGTGTTTTAACATACTGGCAATCGATTTGGTTGTAGCGTTCATCGGATGCTGCTGGATTGATGAAAAACCGGTCGAAGAATTGTGGTTTTCACTCTTATCTGGCTATGAATCGGTACGCCCACTTTCGCCAGAAGAAAGAGCTGCCTTACCTGAATTATACCGGTACGCCACCCTCTCAGTCGCTGCTTGGCGTTATCGAAAATTTATCTTGGATGAAGAAGATTCGGAACACGCTGGAAGATATTTATTGATGGTGAAAAGATTGGAAGAATCGGTTGAATTTCTAACTGAAATTCGAAAATAAGGGATTTGGGATAAAAAGAAATTATTATAATCACTCTACAGAAGGCAATTCGTGATAGACCTTCGTAGCGATACGGTAACCCAGCCCACAGAAGGCATGCGTGAAGCCATGGCCAAAGCAGTTCTCGGAGATGATGTATTAGGTGACGATCCAACAGTAATTGAATTACAAGAGAAAGTCGCCAAAATACTTGGAAAGGAAACAGCACTCTATGTCCCCTCTGGCACCATGTCTAATATTGTTGCAACTAGAACCCACACTTCACCAGGGGACGAAATAGTTACAGAAGCACACAGCCATGTTTACAGATACGAAGGAGGTGCCTTTGCAGCCCTTTCAGGTTGTTCCATAGCATTAGTCCATGCCAAGAATGGCCTGATGACTCCTGAAGCAGTATCAAATTCAATTAGAAAGGCCGAAGGAAGTTTATCACATTATCCAAATGGAAGTTTAGTTTGTGTAGAAAATACTTCACAAGGAGGTGGCGGCACAGTGTATTCACAAGATACGATGGATGAGATTTGTAAAATTGCCAGAGAAAAGAACTGCAAATTACACATGGATGGTGCACGACTCTTCAACGCAGCAGTAGCAAGTGGAACGGACCCAGCACGAATTGTCCGAGATTTCGACACGGTTTCGATATGTCTTTCTAAAGGTCTAGGGGCCCCGGTCGGTTCAGTTCTAGTTGGCAATAAAGCAGATCTTGCAGAAGCTCACAGATGGAGAAAGATGTTTGGAGGAGGGATGAGGCAAGCTGGAGTGATAGCTTCAGCAGGAATCTACGCCCTTGAGAACAACATAGAACGCTTGAGTGAAGACCATAAAAGAGCCAGAAGACTTGCAGAAGCATTGAATGAAATGCCCGCCTTCTCAATCGATCTCGACACAGTTCAATCAAATATAGTATTCATTGGAACGGGTAAAGGAAAGACGAAGGAAGTCATTTCGGCACTTTCTGAACAGGGCGTTGAGATTCTGGAGATAGACGATTCAACTGTCCGGGCTGTATTTCACCTTCATATTACAGGTGAGGATTTAGAGAAAGCCATAGAAGCGTTCAAACACATGCAATAACCAATCACCAATACTTCTCGACGAGTTACTTGATTGTTTCATTAGAAAGTATTCGTTTCCAGAGCCGTTTTAAATCTCCAGAAAACAAAAGAGAGGTAAACATAAGGTAAAAACTCGCTATTCCGGCCTCTTGAAGTCGGTTTTGAGCACTCCTCCACGCACCCCCTTCTACATACGAAGATGGCCAGATTAAATCTTCTTTTGTTAAAATACGGAATTCTCCCGCAACAAGGTAAAAGATCCATAAGAGCAAAAGAACAACCGTAGCAGCCCTACAAGAATTTCTTGACCATTCCTGATTCTTCGTTAAGAAGCTATAAGTTGAAATCACCCCAGTCAAGCAAATAGCACCACCAAAAACAGTCATAATCCCTGAAAGGGTTGGCACACAAGTCTGTTCACCGCAACTTGTCCACCAGACTGTATATAATATCCGAGCACCCAAAACACAAACACACAAAGAATAACAAACCCTAGTACCCCTAACAATAGCTACCCATTCTTTACGAAGCAATCCCCATATACGTTTCAAATCTCCAGAAAACAAAAGAGAGGCAAATATAAGGTAAATGCTCACTATTCCAGCAGTTTCAAGATCCCTCTCCCATCTCCACCACTGATCATCATCCACTGGTGTGCCTGTTGAATCCGTTGACCAATCTATATCAGTAACGTTAAGACCAAAGGCGATGAAGAGCAAAAGAACAATAGCAGTAGCTCTACAAGAATATCTTGACCATTTCTGATTCTCAGCTAAGAAGCTATACGCCGAAACCACCCCAGTCAAGAAAATAGCGCCACCAAAAACAAGCGCCAATCTAAAAATCCACGTCTCAAGAGCAATCCCCCCCCATTCACCTGTAATTTCAATAGTTTCATATGCTATCAGAGTTTCAAATACTATCAGAGCGCCCAAAACACAAACCAACCCAAAATAAAAACAAAAACCAATACCCACAACAATAGCTTTCCATTCTTTACGAAGAAATCTAAGAATATTTCGAACCCCCCTCACCAGTCGGGCAGGAATCTCTCGTATCCACCTTCCCAGCCGGGCGGGAATCTCTCGTATCCACCCCCCAAGCCTCCTAAGCTGAGTAGGAATATTTCGAATCCATCTCACCAGCCGAATAGGAATATTTCCAACCCATCTCACCAGTCGAATGGGGATATTTCCAATCCACCTCCCAAACCTAGTCCATGTAGCTTCTCCCTTCTCAAATTCTTCGAGAATCTCAAATTCTTCTTCAACTCCGCTAGACACAGCATCTTGTTCCAGAACATTTTCTTCTGGCGAATCAACATTTTCACCAGTTAACGACAACGTTTCTTCTGAAGTTTCAGATTTTTTTGAACGAAAACCCGGTCCCGCCAGGAGAATCGTCAGTGAAACTAAAATGAGTGCACCTAGAATGACCCAGAAGAACAGTTCCAGAGTGTAATTCCAGGCAAGAAACATCAGGAGAAACCGAAACCATCTACGATTTAAGGTTTCTTAGTTTAGACAAATCACCTGAAAATCCTAACGCAGCAGCAATTAACAGAAGTTGGCCCACTGCCCTGATAAGATGTCCATTGGTGGTAAGCCTTGTACCATTGAACGGAACGTCATTAATCCACATGTAGAAATTTGCAGGATAGACCGCGATCAAGAACAGGGCCATCAAACGCCCCGCAATCTCACGAGTTTCAGGATAGATTATCCCTAGCCCTCCTGCGATTTCTATAACACCTGTAAGATAAACCAGAAACAGTGCAAAAGGAAAATAGGGTGGGACAATTTCCACGAATTTCTGAGGCCCTCTGAAATGTTCGATACCCGCTATAACAAAAGCAATACCATAGACAAATGCGAACAAATGAACTATCAGAGAATCCAAATTATCTCCTGACTTTACCTAATGCATCCTCTACAGAAACCCTTGACTGGTCCTTAGAATCCCTCTCACGAAGGGTAACCGTACCGTCTTTCAGGGTTTGGTGATCAACAGTCATAGAGAAAAATATACCAATCTCATCCGCTCGTGCATATCTACGTCCGATTGAACCCGCCTCATCGTAATAGGCATCGATGCCCTGCTCTTGCGCCTTCGCGAATATAATTTTGGCCGAATCATCCAGCCCATCCTTTGTCATCAAAGGAGCTACAAGCAGATCATAGGGAGAGGTGTCTTGGGGGAGAGAGATCCATTCCCGACTATCGTCAGTCATCCAGGAACTTTCCAAGAGGCAGTACAGAATACGATCAAGACCAAACGAGGGCTCCACTACATTCGGATAGACCATTTCCCCCTTCCTAACAGTTTTCTGGTTCATGTGGTTTTCACTCAGGGTTTTTCCATCCACAACAAAACCTGGCTGCAGTTCCACATCTTTAATCGCCTCTAGAATATTTTTTGCATCTCCCTTGAATTCCTTACCTATACTTCCCGCATCAGGAACCCACACTTCAGTTTCCTTCTCCGTGCCTGGAACCATAACTCGAAATTCCTTAGGAGAGGTATTGCCATGCGCACTCAAGTCGTAATCGCCCCTGTGCGCGACCCCGACAACCTCGACCCAACCGAGGGATGTGTGAACTTCCCCGTCCCAGCAGTCACTGGAGTAATGAGCCATTTCATTCGAACCATGCTGCCTGAATCTCAGTTTTTCACTTGGAATCCCAATGGCCGTCAGGAACGACTGAGCTCTGGCCAAATGTACGGCCACTAATGACGAGCCGAGCATGCCTGAGCTGAACGCCTTTCCAATGGTTGTAGTGGTTTTCTTCCCTTTAGCAGGCACGAGCGTGATATCCACATCCTTCAATGAGTTAGACAGTCCAGGCTCGTCGCCTGGTAGAAAGAAATGTTCGACTTCCATTTGCGTAAATTCGCGCATTCTCAAAGGCCCCTGTCTTGGAGATATCTCGTTTCTGAAGGCCCTTCCGATTTGAGCCCCAGCAAAGGGCAATTTCCCTCGATTCTGCCTCAGTAGCCACGGAAATGCCAGAAAAATACTTTGAGCGGTCTCAGGCCGGAGGTATCCTGGTACACCTTTGCCAGAACCAACCCCTGTCGAGAACATCAGGTTGAAGGCCTTAAGTTCAGACAGTTCAGCACCACAATTTGGGCAGGACACTTTTGAAACAGCTTTAGCTAAGTCCTCTCTGGTTAAAGCGTCACCATCCTCTATCAGATGATCTGCCCTGAATTGTTTCCCACAATCTGGACAGTTAACTAGTGCATCATCGAATTCACCCAAGTGACCCGATGCTTGGAACAGTGTTTCCGGACCAATCAAAGCTCCATCCAGCTCTAGACATCCAGCATCAATAATGTAGTGTTTTCTCCAGACCTCAAGGATCCTTCTTCGCATCCTGACTCCGACAGGTCCATAATCATAGAAACCAGCCAGACCTCCATACGCATCAAATGCAGGCTGGAATATCCCTCGACGGGTAGCAACTGCGGTTACTTTTTGGAAATCCATTTTAGTTTCTCCAGCGTACACCTAGAATCTCAGCATTGGGGCTGAAGACCGACTCGAAGTTGTCCTTCGCAGCTCTTGAGAGCAGGACCCAACCACTTTGGTCCAGATTGGAATAAGTTGAAGTTCTATCCTTATTAAACATATCATCGAGTCCGAAACAGGCAATCGACAGGATTTGCTGCAAATCAACCAAATCGAATTCTTGCCTTACGAATCGGATCTCGTCCAGTATATTTGCCGTACACAACATTCCATTGTCAGTACCAAAACCGACATCGATTCCCAGTTCCAGCATTTTTGTTAGGGGAGGGAGATTTCCGAAATAGGAATTACTTCTAGGGCAAACGACGATAGAGATTCCTGCAGATCTCACAGCCTCAAGATCATCGTCTGTAGCGTGACACATATGCACCAGAAAATCAGGTTTAAGATCGATTATGGCCTGTATCTCTTCGTGCTCATTTTCGGAATGATGAATTCCAACCAAACCATTCCTCTTTCGGGACTGTTGGACCATCTCAACAGCCATATCTCCAACATCAGTCAGACTGCTTATTCCTGCATTATCTCCAGGCAATCCTTCATTTTCTTCAGGCCGCCCTAGGAGAATCAACGTACCTGGATATTCCATCTCAGGAAAGACATTCAGACCAGCCTTTCCACCTTCTCTGAAATCCATCACTAAACCAGTGCCAGAGGCAATAATCTCCTGCATTCCAGCTAGAATAGACGCTTCTGCAGGATTGGTTTCCAGCCATTTATGTTTCCATCCTGAAGGACCCACAAGTTCAGCCAGAGCCAGACTTTCAGGAACTTCATCACGTGCCAGTGTATCACCTAAATGTGTATGGCAATTACGGAACAAAGGGACGATGATACCATCCTCCTCCCCATCCAGCGCGTCAGCTATGCTGCAAGTTTCCAGATCTATTCCTTTTCCAGTGAAGCCATCTTTAGTGAAGACCGGTCCTTTCCAAAACATTAGAGCGCGTCAGCTATAACAGGAGCAACGGAGAATCTGGTGTAAACCCCTTCCAAAGTATCGGAACTCAGAATATCATCACAAACCCTCAGCCGGTTGGCCGCATCCTCGATGAATAACCCATGAGTACACGCTGCCAGAATTCTCTCTGCTCCACCATCCCTTAGAATGTTAGCAGCGGTTGCGATGGTCCCGCCGGTCGAAATAATATCATCCAGAATAACGGCAGTACATCCTTTGACATCCACAGGTCCTGAGGAGGTCTCTACAGTCCGGCCATCAATGCGCACTTTCTTCATGACGTGGACAGGGACTTTGAGCATACTTGCTGCCAGAGTGCAACGGGCCTTGGCACCCTCATCAGGAGCCACGACCATATCGGGTTTGAAGCCTTTCAGATAGCGTACAACTTCTCTGGATCCATTGATATCGTTGGCTTCGCAACCAAAGAAGTCCAGAACCGCAGGAGTGTGGATATTTATGGTAAAAATCCGATTACACATTGAACCAAGAACTCCAGCGATGGCCTTTGCGGACCTCGCCTCTCCTGTCTGGAAGATTCTCTCCTGCCTGGAATAGCCCATGTAGGGTACGACACAGGTCACGGTCTTCGCTCCAGCTTCCTTGACAGCCTGGAGAATAAGCAACAGTTCCACGATTTTCTTATCTGGAAATGTATTCTGGACGACCACCACGTCCTGTCCATGAACATCCATCAGAATTCGAATATATCGTTCACCATCTGGGAAATGCCGATTAACAACACCACAGAATTCAGCGTCCATTTCCTCAGCCAAAGAGGCACCCAATCTCTGGTGAGTTGAACCGCTAATAACGTACATTATTTTCCGAGTAGAGGGGTGATAAAACCACTTGTGGGTTTCATTCCAGAGAAGCGATTGCTTCTATCTCCATATCAGCAGCCAATGGCAGCCCCGCGACCTCTACTGTAGATCTGGCTGGCGCAGTATTTTCGTCAAAGAATTCGGCATAGGCTCCGTTCATCTCTGTGAAGTCATTCATATCCGCAAGAAAGACGGTTGTCTTTACCACATTATCTAGAGTTAGATTTTTTTCAGCTAGCACGGCCTTCATGTTGAGAATAGCCTGACGCGTTTGGGCCGCCACTCCATTCTCTAATTCGGTTGCGTCATGCCTACGACCAACTTGTCCACTTAGGAAGACAAAGCCGTTTGATGCAACACCTTGTGAATAAGGACCGATTGGTTCCGGAGCCATCGAGCTCGTCACGATCTCTTTCATGTCACGATATAATCACGGCATTATTAGATAGATTGCATCAAAAACATTATATTTAGGAGGAGATGGCACACACATGTCTAAATTCATGTATTCCGGGAATTATACGAAACGTGGAGTAAAAGGCCTTTTGAAAGATGGTGGCACAGCCCGTAAAGATGCAACAATCAGATTAGTAGAATCACTGGGAGGTAAGCTTGAGTTATACTACTGGTGTTACGGAAAAACGGATTTCATTATGATCGTGGATTTTCCAGATCATACGACAGTCACGGGAATAGCACTCAACATCGCAGCTTCAGGAAGTTTCACAGGCAATCTCACACCATTAATATCTGTGGAAGAAATGGATGAGATGGTCAAGGTTTCCCTTGGTAATTGGCGAGCCCCTGGCAAATAATTACTATATATAATTCCAGTTTCGCTCTTTGTACTGATACAAATAATAACTGAAGGCCAAGGCAAAATTCCCTAACATCCATACTCCAAAGTAGAAAATAATTCTACCCGTCACAGACAAGTCATTAATGAAAAGGTAAGGGAAACCACAGCTAACGTTTCCACAAGGTTCCACATTATTCGGTGCGACGAAAGCCTCCATCCAAATGATGTAACCGACAAAGATTAGCATATAGGTGCCATATTCCTGCTTTAGATTTCCGAAAACCTTGTTGAAGAAAATAGCTTCTATGAATAGAATCACAGAGGTGCCGAGATGGACATAGATGTTGCGTAAATGGTCAAAAATGCCCCAGCCATCCTCAGTATTTTCTCCAAAGGCTCCCATTGCCCTTAGGACCCAGTATAGAATCACGACAATGATGTTAATTCCCATTGAAGCCGGTAACAACAAGTTGTGAGAATTGAATTTACCATCGTATTCTTTGTATAAAGCACAGGAAGCCATTATGAAATTAATCAGTAGATTCCAGTTTGACAGGAACATAAGGCTCCCACCCCACCGTCCTTCATCGAGAAAATAAGCCCCCATTACGATTGTTCGGAATGCGAAATAACCAGCGAGAACAAAGGCCACTACCCGGAAAATTAATTTTTGATTCATAGTAATCTGGCGGAAATAAATGAGAGAACCTCTTTAAGATTCTTTTGATTGTCAAAATTATCTACTTTCACACCATCACGAATTGCATCCGTCAATAATGGCAGACAACGAGTCAATTCATCAACGATTGTGATATGTGCAGTTTGAGCGGTTCTTGATAGCGGATTCAAATCGATAGTAATTACTTGCTTCCCCATATCGACCAGTGCTTGGCAACGATCACCATCTTCAAGCGGAACAAGCACCACATCGGCAGAACCTATTCCCTCGGAGCAACATCCAGCCCTTTCAGAAGAAAGCCCAGGTATCACATCGTCAGGATTCATACCAAGAGCCTGAATTCCAACCTCATCCATCATTTTGGTTAAACCAGCAACTCTTTCTGGCGTTCTATGGAATAGGTTCACCTCCACTTTTGCTCCACTAGCTTCAGAGAAATGAGCTACTTCTTTGGAAGCTAGAGCCACAACATTTCCATTAACAGAGATGACCGGACTACTTGCAGCCCTAATCAGGAAAGCAGCTGCCTTGATTGATCGCATTGCAGGAGGGCAAGTTTGTTCCCCCAACAAATAATCGAATGCCTCTCCCCTTCCGTGAGCAATCAGACCTTGTTTGGCCACAACATCCGCGGCTTCTACTAATTTTTCTCTAGCCATCAAGGATTTGTATCTTGGGTGGCCTTCCGGCGGTAATGTCACTCCAAACCACTAACAGGGGGTCAAAAAAATGAGCCTGCTCATTTCATTCCCATTCGAACTCATCGTCACCACCACCCAACATTCTTCTGAGCATAATGACAACACCTACAACCACAGCAATAACTGGTACTGAGTAGAGCCATAGATTCATCTCTTTGTCATCTTCAACTTCAGTACTAGAAACCACGAGAACCGAAACAGAGCGTGAGATTCCGTGTCCCCATAAAGGAGTTGTGAGTTTGAATTATTTAAGTCCTAGTCTTCCAAATACATTGCACGCCAGTAGATGAATGGAGCAATTACAGGATACATCAACACCCCATAGACGCCGGAAGGCAGACTAAGTGTGGAGATTCCTCCATCCGGGTCGGCCAGGATCAATCCCCCGACAGTTATTCCCACAGTAGCATTCTGGATCCCACTCTCTATTGAAACAGTGGTGGCCCTGTTGGCGTCAAGATTGAGAAATTCAGCACTCTTGTATCCAATTGCGAGCATCAAAGCAGTGAGTATAATCACAGCAGGACCAAGTTTCCCGATATTGTCCATCAAAGTGTCCCATTCGGTTGCAATAGCCGCCAGGACAATGATGACGAACAATCCCGTGGCAACCATACTGACACCCTTGTCAATCTTGTCAGCCGTCTCCGCTGTGAAGTGACGAACGGCCATGCCAAGGCCCACAGGAATCGTAGTCAAGAGAAACATAGTCATTCCGAGACCTAGAATGTCAATGTCTGGTGCATCTGCACCCATGAAATGGTCCATCGAGAAACCAACAATCAGAGGTAAAGTGATTACGGTGACAACACTTACTACTGCTGTATAAGAGACCGAAAGCGCAGTATCGCCATTAGCAAGCTTGGTCAGAATATTGGAAGTAACACCACCGGGGCAACAGGCCAGAATCATCAAACCCACGGCTAATTCTGCAGATAGATCCAAACCAGTGGCGATGGCAAACCCCATTATCGGCAAAACGATCATTTGATTCACGACACCGATGGCGAAAACTTTGGGTTCTTTGGCAACCAGCATGAAATCATCCACATTCAACCCAATGCCAAGAGAGAACATGATGAATGCTAGCGCAACAGGTAGAACAACATCAATGATCACATTACTTTCATCGT
>Ga0310125_10000017_pt1:0-65000 | contig 69855 bp, 66 predicted proteins | sample CB11b_Tmax_Bot8__FD_203508 | JGI IMG/M metagenome (GOLD analysis project Ga0310125, IMG submission 203508) | Marine microbial communities from Western Arctic Ocean, Canada - CB11b_Tmax_Bot8 | ecosystem: Environmental > Aquatic > Marine > Oceanic | place: Canada: Western Arctic Ocean... | reverse complement strand
AAAACCACGTGGAGGCCCGAACCAGTGTCGGTTGAAAACGGCTTGGATGAGTTGGGGATAGGGGTGAAAGGCCAATCAAACCCGGGAATAGCTCGTTCTCCCCGAAATAGCTTTAGGGCTAGCCTTTGGCGATGGATTGCGGAGGTAGAGCACTGGAAGGGCTAGGGGGCCTATAAGCTTACCGAACCCTACCAAACTCCGAATGCCGCATATCTTAGCCAGGGAGTCAGACTGCGAGGGATAAGCTCCGTAGTCGAAAGGGAAACAGCCCAGACCGCCAGCTAAGGCCCCTAAGTGCAGGCTAAGTGGAAAAGGATGTCGAGATGCACAGACAGCCGGGAGGTTGGCTTAGAAGCAGCCATCCTTTAAAGAAAGCGTAATAGCTCACCGGTCGAGTGACTCGGTGCCGAAAATGTACCGGGGCTAAGCCTGCCGCCGAAGCTGCGGATTCATAGGAACTCCGGTTCCTATGAGTGGTAGGGGAGCGTTCTGTGTTGCTTGAAGTCAGACCGTAAGGACTGGTGGACGGCACAGAAGTGAGACTGCCAGCACGAGTAGCGATAAAGAGGGTGAGAACCCCTCTCGCCGTAAGTCTAAGGTTTCCTGAGGAAGGTCAGTCCTCTCAGGGTTAGGCGGCCTCTTAGTCGAGGACGAAGGTCGTAGACGAAGGGAAGCAGGTCAACATTCCTGCCCCGCCTGAATAACGTTTGACCGATGGGGTGACGCAGGAGGGTAGCTCAGCCTGCGATTGGAAGTGCAGGTTGCAAGCAAGTAGCCGGGGGGACCAGGCAAATCCGGGCCCCCATTTCAAACGGTGAGATGTGATGCCGAGGTCTTCGGACCGCAAAGTGAGTGATCCCACGCTGCCAAGAAAAACCTCGTAGGGAGTAATTCAGGCGACCGTACCGCAAACCGACACAGGTAGACAGGGAGAGAATCCCAAGGCGAACGAGTTAACACTGGTTAAGGAACTCGGCAAATTGGCTCCGTAACTTCGGGAGAAGGAGCGCCCCGTTAGCGTGAAGGACCTTGCGTCCGGAGCGTGAGGGGGTCACAGAAACCAGGCCCAGGCGACTGTTTACTAAAAACACAGGTCTCTGCAAAGTCGAAGTCGACGTATAGGGACTGACGCCTGCCCGGTGCCGGAAGGTTAAGAGGACGGGTTAGCCCTCGGGCGAAGCTCAGAATTGAAGCCCCGGTAAACGGCGGCCGTAACTATAACGGTCCTAAGGTAGCGAAATTCCTTGTCGGGTAAGTTCCGACCCGCACGAATGGCGTAACGATCTGGGCGCTGTCTCGACCAGTGGCTCGGCGAAACTGAAGTGCCGGTGAAGATGCCGGCTACCCGCAGCTGGACAGAAAGACCCCGGCACCTTTACTACAACTTAGTACTGGGTTTTGGTATGTCGTGTGCAGGATAGGTGGGAGGCTTCGAAACCAGGCCGCTAGGTTTGGTGGAGCCAACCGTGAGATACCACCCTCGTTATGCTGGAACTCTAACCCAGGTCCGTTATCCGGATCGGGGACAGTGCTTGGTGGGTAGTTTAACTGGGGCGGTTGCCTCCCAAAGGGTAACGGAGGCGCCCAAAGGTTCCCTCAGGCTGTTTGGAAATCAGCCGCAGAGTGTAAAGGCATAAGGGAGCTTGACTGCGAGACTGACAAGTCGAGCAGGTGGGAAACCAGGGCTTAGTGATCCGGCGGTTCCGTATGGAAGGGCCGTCGCTCATCGAATAAAAGGTACGCCGGGGATAACAGGCTTATCTCCCCCAAGAGTTCACATCGACGGGGAGGTTTGGCACCTCGATGTCGGCTCATCGCATCCTGGGGCTGAAGCAGGTCCCAAGGGTTCGGCTGTTCGCCGATTAAAGCGGTACGTGAGCTGGGTTTAGAACGTCGTGAGACAGTTCGGTCCTTATCCGCTGTGGGCGTAGGAAACTTGAGGAGCGCTGTCCCTAGTACGAGAGGACCGGGATGGCTCGAGCTCTCGTGTACCAGTTGTTCCGCCAGGGGCATCGCTGGGTAGCGATCTCGGGATCGGATAACCGCTGAAGGCATCTAAGCGGGAAGCCGGCTCCAAGACAAGGTTTCCCTGGGGCTTCGGTCCCCTGAAGGGCCCTGCGAGACGAGCAGGTTGATAGGCCGTAGGTGTAAGCACAGTAATGTGTTCAGCCGAGCGGTACTAATCGCCCGTGAGGCTTGGCCTCTAAATTCGCCAGGGGCAGACGAGCGTGATGGTGGTTGGAAAGCTGCCTTCTCGTTTTCGCTGCACCCGAGCCGGACCTTTCGAAAAAAGGCTCAAGTCGTTGATCTGCTTAGCAAAAAGCGAAGCACGGTCGGCGTCATGCTCAGCAAAAAATGGATCAATTGTGGAGTCGCGAAAGCGATCCTGTAAACCGATCCGAAACTGGACTATTCAGTTAGAGTTTCCCGGTGACTGTAGCGGGGAGGATACACCCGTTCCCATTTCGAACACGGAAGTTAAGCTCCCCAGCGCCGATGGTACTGCCTGGGCAACTGGGTGGGAGAGTAGGTCGTCGCCGGGTTATTTTTGAGAAGGCTGTTCGGTTCCGTGGAGCCGGGCAGCCTTCGTGCGTGCCGAGTTACTTAATGATCTGGCGAGTCGACCTAGAGATCATCAGCCTGTTCGTTGTACTCAGTGATGGGAGAGAGCTTTGTTGACTGCCGCCGCCTGGCTCATTCCGGCGGATCCTCCAGGACGATGATAGGATTTTCATTATCCAGGAGGTTTTGATGTCCGGTCATTCCAAGTGGAGCACGATCAAGCGGAAGAAGGGTGCTGCCGACGCTGCCCGTGGCAAGGTGTTCTCTAGACTGGTTAAGGAGATCACAGTCGCTGCCAAACAGGGAGGTGCGGACAGCGAATCGAATCCACGGTTGCGCACTGCGGTCGCAACTGCAAAAGCCGAGAACATGCCGGCTGACAACATCAAGCGTGCCATCCAGAGGGGAACGGGCGAGCTTCCCGGGGTCATTTATGAAGAGGTCAATTACGAGGGCTATGGCCCCGGTGGCGTGGCGCTTCTTGTGCAGGCAGCCACGGACAATCGTAACCGAACCGTTGCAGAGATTCGGAAGATTTTCGAACGATCTGGTGGTCATCTTAGTGAGCTCAACTCGGTTGCCTGGATGTTCAAGCAAGCGGGCCATTTTTTAATTGACACCCACAGCATCGGCGAGGACGACTTGTTACTCGTTGCACTCGATGCTGGAGCCGCCGACGTTGGCGCTGATGATGGTATGTACGAGGTGACCACCACCACGACCAAGTTCGCTGGTGTTCGTGAGGCATTCGACAATAACGGGATCAAGTGCGAGCACGCAGAACTTGCCATGCTGCCGGCCTCTTATATCAAACTGCAAGGCAGCGAAGCCAAACAATGTCTCAAACTGATGGAAAAACTTGAAGATCACGACGACGTCCAGGGTGTCTATACCAACGCTGATATTGACCCCAAAGAGTTCAAACACGCAGCAGCCGGGTAGCCCGGTAGAGGGGCGTTCGAATGCCGGAGTCAGTTCGCATTCTGGGGATTGATCCCGGTTCCCGTTTCACAGGTTACGCGGTGATTGACGTGTTTGGGGCAGACGTGAATGTTGTTGCCTACGGAGTCTTGAAGTTGCCCCAGAAAAAGCCGGTCAGTGAGCGTCTAAAACAGCTTGACGTGCTGCTACGTCAGTTGGGAGAGGAGCATCGTCCCGGCGAGGTGGTGGTTGAGGAGGCGTTCGTGGCGGTTAATGCACGATCAGCGTTGGTTTTGGGGCAGGTTCGGGGCGTCGCGATTGTGGCGGCGGGTGCGTCGTGCCCGGTGTTTGAGTACAGTGCCCGCGCCGTAAAGAAAGCAGTTGTGGGCTACGGACAGGCCGACAAGGGGCAAGTGGTGCAAATGGTTAAGACCCTTCTACATCTTCCCGAGGCACCGCCTCAGGATGCGGCGGACGCACTTGCCTTGGTGCTCTGTCATATGTACTCGCGCCGCTTCGCGGCGCGCCTGGAAGGGGCACGATGATTGCGATACGGCTTGGGGTTGTGCAGTGATCGCTGCGTTGCGAGGGTTGTTGCATGAGAAAACGCCCGAGTACGTTATCGTCGACGTCGGTGGCGTTGGCTATCAGGTTTATTTGCCGTTGCCGTCGTTCTATGAAATCGGCGAAATAGGTGACGAGGTCTTACTGCGGATCCATACACATGTTCGTGATGACACTTTTAAACTTTACGGATTTAAGGATTTACCGCAGCAGCGCCTTTTCGAACGCCTCATCTCAGTCGCAGGCATCGGGCCTAAGCTCGCAGTAACAATCCTTTCGGGGATGGATACTGACCTTTTAATTGGTGCCATTGTTGACTCGGACATTGTACGCCTTTCAACCATACCGGGTGTTGGGAAGAAGACGGCGGAGCGAATGGCTCTAGAACTCAAGGAAAAGGTTGACGACCTAGGACTGGTTTCCTCGGACTCTGGCCCGCGTGGCATTCGTCAGGATGTGCTTTCAGCACTTGAGAACCTCGGGTATCGTCCTCGTGACGCGAAGCGAGCGCTTGAAAAGGTGGAGGACCCTGCCGATCAATTCGAGGCCCTGCTCAAACAAACACTGCGCGTGCTTGCCAATTAACGGGGGGATTCGGTGCCGAGTAATCGACAATGAATGAGCGGTTAGTTAGCCCGAGTCCGGTATCTGAAGAATCACGCTTCGAGGTAACGCTGCGACCCCGCACCCTTGAGGAGTACGTTGGTCAGCGCAAGGTGGTCGATAATCTGAGGGTGTTCATCGAGGCCGCTAGTAAGCGCAACGAACCCCTCGACCACGTTCTACTATTCGGCCCGCCAGGTCTCGGAAAAACCACGTTGGCGTACATTATTGCCCACGAGATGGATGGTGATCTCCGTGCCACCTCCGGACCAGTGATCGAAAAAGTCGGTGATCTCGCAGCTATTCTTACCAGTGTTGAAGAAAATGGTGTCCTTTTTATTGATGAGATCCACCGCTTGCCGGCGTCTATCGAAGAGCTTCTGTACCCAGCGATGGAGGATTACCAAATTGACATCGTTATAGGCGAAGGGCCCAGCGCGCGGTCGGTAAAGTTGCCGATCCCACGTTTCACGTTGGTTGGTTCGACTACCCGCGCGGCATTGTTGACCTCACCGCTGCGGAGTCGCTTTGGCATCGTCTTCCGGCTTAATTTCTACACAACCGAGGATCTCACGAAAATCGTTTTTAACTCAGCAAAAAAGTTAGGGGTGCCAACTGATGCTGACGGAGCCCTTGAGATCGCGAGCCGCTCGCGCGGCACTCCCAGGATCGCGAATCGGCTTCTGCGTCGAGTGCGTGACTTTGCGGAGGTGGACGGGGACGGAATGATAAACACTGATGTGGCGCGCAGTGCATTGCAAAAGCTCGAAGTAGACAAGATGGGGTTCGACGAAATCGACCGCCAACTTATGCTGACCATCATGCAGAACTTCTCAGGTGGTCCGGTGGGTCTAAATACCATTGCGGCGGCGATCGGCGAGGATAAGGCTGCAATCGAGGATATCTACGAGCCCTACTTGATCCAGCTCGGTTTTCTGGCACGTACCTCGCGTGGCCGGGTGGCGACCGAGATTGCCTATGAGCATTTCGGTATTCAGAAGGCTGGCAATAAGTTCTCCAGTGGGCCTCAAACTGAGCTCTGGTAGAACGACTACGGACGGACGGAGAGCGTGCGCATCGAGCTCTTTGATTATCACCTCCCTGCGGACTTAATAGCCCAATCGCCGCCTGAGCGCCGCGATGAATCGCGGTTGCTGTCGCTTATCCGTGGGGTTACCGACAAACCTTCCGAGTATCGCTTTGCGGAGGTGCCAGAATTGCTACGGGAAGGAGATGTGCTGATAGTCAACGACGCGATGGTTGCTCCTCAGCGGTTGTATGCGCAGCGCACCACCGGCGGTGCTGTAGAAATTCTCTTGTTGGATGATGTGGGAGCGTCGGTTGGTTCGCAAGGGTCGGTGTGGGAGGCAATGATTAGAGGTGGCAAGCGCTTGCGCCCCGGAGAGATTTTATATCTCGACGACTGTGCCACCCATTTGGTTATCCATGGTGAGACAAAAAAGGGGCGTCATCTCGTCGAGTTACCTGCAAATTACCGGGCCGAGGAAGTACTTGACCGCTGGGGTCAGATGCCGCTGCCCCCTTATATTCGGCGTTACCGAGGTGACGAGCACGGCACAATTGATCGCGAACGCTACCAAACTGTTTACGCCCGTGAGCCTGGCGCCGTCGCCGCGCCGACGGCAGGGTTGCACTTTACCCAAGCATTGCTCGAAAAAATCGAACGCGATGGTGTCAAGATCGAAACGTTGACGCTTAAGGTAGGAACGGGAACGTTTCAGCCGGTTCGAGTTGGCCAAGTTGCCGAGCACAGGATGGAGTCGGAGTCATATGTTCTGCCGGACCAATGTGTGTCTGCAATCGTAGCTGCGAAGGCGAAGCAGGGAAGGGTGATCGGCGTCGGTACAACAGTTGTTCGCACCCTAGAACATGCAGCGAGAGCCAGCGATGGGATCGAGAATGCCGCTGGTGCAGGTAAAGCTGACATTTTTATTTACCCGGGATTTAGATTCCATGTGGTGGATGCCATGCTGACAAACTTCCACCTGCCTCGGTCCACACCAATATTGATGGCAGCGGCGTTCGCTGGGCGGGAGCGTTTGTTGCAGGCTTACGAATTTGCGGTACGACAGCGGTTTCGTTTTTATTCATATGGCGACGCAATGCTAATTACATGAGTTTCAAGCATGTTGGGCTCGAGCTACAGGGGTTACTCAGCGAGTGGATGGAGAAGCCCCAGGCGCGGGGCCTTGTACTTGGTCGCATCTGGGAGGAAGCGGTTGGTGAGGCGGTGAGTCGACACTGTCGACCGCTGGTTCTGGAAGACAGTGTGCTGATGGTAGAGGTCACCGATTTGGCATGGAAACCTCAGCTCGAAGCGATGAGTGCCGACTTAATCAGGAAAGTCAACACGGCCTTGGGTAAGCCGTGGGTGCGAAGGATCGTATGGGTCTTGGATGATGAAGTTCAGGCCTGATCGGATGTTCCGACGGGCTCCCAGGGTTAGCGTACCTCGAAGCTGTGTGTGGTCAGGGCTGTGTAGCGTGTGCTGCCACGCCGCTGCCTGCTTTCGAACAACGTCAAGTGTTCGATCTTGAAACTTCCAGCCTTGTGGCCGGATTGTTTCTCAACCGCTTCCCGTAAAGCAGACAGACGACGATTGCCACGTATCCGGCCGAGGGTAATGTGCGGACGGAAGCGCCGATCTTCCTTCGAGAACCTAATCTTAGCGAGTGCAGCGTCCAGGTCGGTCTGCAGAGAAGAAAGCATTCCGTTATCCGTTTCAACACCGATCCATAGAACACGGGGTCGGTGAAGATGTGGGAAACTGCCGACGTTGCGCAGGCGGCCTTGGGTCGGTTGCGTGGTGGCAACGATTCTGCTCAGGACTCTGTCGATCTCCACTAGTTCTTGAGGCGCGACGTTCCCGAGGAATTTCAGGGTCAGATGCATTGAATCAGAATGAACCCAACGAACGTCGGCACGGCAGGTGCTCAGCTCGGTGACAATTTCTTCGAGCTGCTGCTTGACGGAATCCGGCAGATCTATGGCGACAAACAGGCGCATGCGAACAATCAAGACTGCATTGTTGTCGGTCTACGATAAGACCGGTGTGGTGGACTTTGCCAAAGGATTACACGAACTCGGGGTGCAACTGCTTTCGACTGGTGGCACCGCCGCGACACTAGTCGATGCTGGTTTGCCAGTGCGACAGATCTCTGAGCACACGGCATCGCCGGAGATGTTGGACGGGAGGGTAAAGACACTTCACCCGAAGGTGTTTGGTGGCATATTGGCGCGCCGCGATGACGATTCTCAGATGGCCGAGCTTGGCGTGCATAAAGTGTTACCCATCGATTTGGTGGCGGTCAATCTATACCCATTCGCGGCCACGGTGGCCCGACCGCAGCACACAGTACAGGAGGCGCTTGAGCAGATCGATATCGGTGGGGTTACGCTGTTGCGGGCTGCGGCTAAGAATTCGCCCGGAGTCGTGGTCGTTGTGGACCCGGCAAACTACGATGAAGTGCTTGATGCTGTCTGCAGTAACGATCTCCCATTGTCTCGACGGCTCGTTTGGGCAGCTCGAGCAATTGCTCACACCGCTTCGTACGAGGCATCGATTTGCAACTACCTCAGCGGCCTACCTGAAAACGCGGCCCTTGATGCAACGCCGGAGCTACAGGATATTCCCGATACCGTGGCGATGACGTTTGATCGAGTCCAGGGGTTACGCTACGGAGAAAACCCGCACCAGAAAGCGGCGTTTTTCGCGGATGAGGCGACCGTGCCGCGTAGTCTCGGGGCTGCCGAGCAATTGCAAGGTAAAGAACTCTCATTTAACAACATCCTCGACCTCGACGCGGCATGGCGATTGGTTCGCGCTTTGTCAGTGGCTGGTGCTGTGGTGATGAAGCACAACAACCCTTGCGGTGCTGCGTGCGGTGAATCACTAGTCGATGCTTATGTTAAGGCACGCGCCACTGACCCGGTTTCAGCATTCGGCAGCGTCCTCGGGTTCAACGAGCCAGTTGATGTCGACACTGCAGGAGAAATTGTGACAACGTTCGTCGAGGCGATTGCCGCGCCCGGCTTTACCAGCGACGCTCTTGAAATCCTTCGTGAAAAGGAGAACCTTCGTTTGCTAAACGTTCCGACTGACGGTGAACTCGCGGCAAGTTACGCTGCTGCTGGTTTTCACCGCCACGACATACGCTGGGTTGACGGAGGCTTACTAGTACAGGATCGTGACCCTGGAGCGGGTATTCCCCAAGAGGAATGGGTCTGCGTAACTGACCGGCAGCCGTCAGATGAAGAAGAAGCCGGTCTTCGCTTCGCCTGGTCGGTGATTCCGTACGTGAAGTCCAACGCAATTCTATTAGCCCGCGGTCAGCAGCTCATCGGTATTGGTGCTGGCCAGATGAGCCGTGTCGATTCGTGTCGCATCGCTACCTGGAAGGCAAAGGACTTCAGCCACCAGGTGGCAGGCGCGGTGGCTGCCTCGGACGCGTTCTTTCCTTTTCCTGACGGACCAGAATCGCTCGCGGAGGCCGGGGTGACGGCGATCGTTCAGCCGGGTGGCTCAATGCGAGACGAAGAAGTTATAGAGGTCGCCGATCGGCTCGGGATTGCGATGGTTCTCACCAAGACACGCCATTTTTTGCACTAGCAGGGTAATTAAAAGCTCCTGCACTTCTGATGTGGCCAAGCCCCCAGGGGCACCTACGCCTTGACGACTCGGGTGCGGCTGAGCCTGTCGTGCAGGCCGCGCCGCTCCGGGTCCCGAAGGGCCGGAAGCATTCCAGCTAAAAGTGGCAGGGCCGATAAAACCCAGAGAGAAAGTCGAATCGAGGCGCGATTAAACCCGACGGAGAACTGATCGTTGCCAACGACCCGGAGGTGCATGACCATGCGGCCTATCGTTTGGCCGCAGCTGCCCACAAAAAATACTGAATAGCCGATTATGAAAATCGCCCACGCAAGCCCGATGCCAAGCATCTCCTCGACAAGGATCTGTCGGAAGGAAAGCCCTGTTCCGGAACTTGCCGTACCCACCAGGGCCACGCCAATCGCTGTCAGTATGAGCAGATCGCAGAGGGCTGCTGCGGCACGCTCACCCAAGGGACCAGCAGACGAAGTTTTTGCGGCCAGCTCGACGATCTCTTCATCCCACTCAAGTTCGTGATTGTTCTCAGGATTGGTTACCGGCAAGTCGAGCTGGGGAGCCGTGCCCTGCGGCGTCGGTGTAACTGCATCGAGCGCGAACTCGGGCATCGAATTTCCCTCGGTGCTGGTGAGTTCGTCTAGATCTGACAAGTTTGGCTTTATAGCCGAATCCAGGTCGACATCATTTCCGAGTACTTCGTCGGTAGTGACCTCTGAGGCATCATCATCGCCGGGTTCAACTTCCACCCAGTCCGAGCTGGAATGATCATCTTCAGACTTGTCCGCGGCCTCTATCATTTCCTCGGCTGGTCCCGGATCCGCAACTGCTTCGACGGGCTCTATTTCAGAAAACAGGTCTTTTTCTTTTGTAGCATTGTCCGCAGGAGGCCTCTCGTCCAGTTTGGCTGACTGGGTGGTGACAGCTTCCACGTTCCCAGCGTGCCCGTCACTGATCGGTTCGGGGTTGTCGTCAACGAGCTGAGCGATAAAATCGGCCGCCGTCCCAACTGGCGCATCGATCCCCACGGCCCCTTCTTCTTTGGTTGAGTTGATGTCATCTGGCGCAGCAGAGTCTGTCTCTTCCCCCGGCTCATCCTCGTCTGTCACGGTGTCTGAATTTAGTTCAATGGCCGCGGTATATCCTTTAATTTCTATCTCTTCAGCGTCTGACTCCTCGGAATCTTCAATGACTTCGAGTTCGTTGTCTTTCCGGCCTTTCGTTAGCTTCTCTTCCTCACGCCGGGCTCTAATCCGCTTTAGCCGTTCGCGTAATTCTTCGCGCCAATCGGTAAAACCAGCGACATCGTCGTTGATGGCTTGAGGCTCGGCGGCGGAGGCATCGGTATCAATCTCCGCGTCTGCGGCTATAGCTCCACCTCGTACGTTATCGTCTGGCGATGAGTCGTTGCTATACACGACAGCTGTCCCTATGCAAGGTGGGCATCGAGATGCTAGCAATACCCCATGAGTCTTGTCGAGTACACTGCCGCTAGCGAAGTTTTCGTCCTGACCCTATTTACTCCCCAGCGCCGTCACCGGGCTCGATGCCATACGACTTCATCTTGCGGTACAGGTGGCTGCGTTCGATATTTAAGGCCATGGCAGTTTGTTTAACGTTACCGGCATGCTCCCGAAGCTTGGTCAGTATGAAGCGTCGCTCGAAAAGGTTGCGTGCCTCACGCAGCTCAAGATCGCCGCTCGAATCGCGCTCGTCGCTTGGACCGAAGGCATCGATCGCTGGCTCAAGGTCCGTTTCTTGGATCGTCTCGTCGGCGACCATCACCATCAGCCGTTCGCAGACATTCTTGAGCTGGCGGACGTTTCCTGGCCAGCGATAGGCAGTAAGGCGGGCGACAGCGGGCTCGGAAAGTCTCTTAAGGCCGGTGCCATACTCGGCCGCGGCGCCTTTCATGAAGTGCTCGGCGAGCAGTGGCACGTCGTCGCGACGTTCCCTCAAGGATGGGACGTGGAACGGGATCACATTGATCCTGTAGTAGAGGTCCTCACGGAAGCGGCCAGATTTAATTTCCTCCTGCAGATCTTTATTGGTTGCAGCGATGATTCGGACGTCGACACTGTGATCGTCAGTCGAGCCAACTGGTTGGAAGGTCTGCTCTTGCAGCGCACGTAATACCTTCGATTGGGTACGCAAGCTCATGTCACCGATCTCGTCCAGAAATAACGTGCCGCCGTCAGCAAGGTCAAGCTTGCCTTGCTTGTCGGAAACGGCCCCTGTGAAGGCGCCCTTAACGTGTCCGAACAACTCGCTCTCGATGAGTTCGCCTGGAATGGCAGCGCAATTGATTTCGACGAAGGACTTCGATGATCGTTGAGAGAAAGCGTGAATACAGTGTGCGACAAGCTCCTTGCCAGTGCCATTCTCACCGAAGATCAAGACACGGCCGTTGGTTGGGGCAGCACGGTTTATTTGCTTGCGGAGAGCGACAATGGCATCGGATTCACCAATCATGGTCCAACGCTCACTAACCTCGGCACGCAAGCGGAGGTTTTCGTCTTGCAGGACCTTTTGCTTGAGGCCGTTTGCAACCACTAGCAGGACACGATCAAGAGAGAGAGGTTTCTCGATGAAATCGAATGCTCCAAGTTTTGTGGACCGAACCGCCGACTCGACGCTGCCGTGACCGGAGATCATGACAACAACCGGGTTGTTGTCAGCGTCCCCCAGTTTCTCAAGAACCTTGAGGCCGTCGATGCCAGGCAGCCAGATGTCAAGCAGGACAAGGTCAGGGTGGAAACGCTTGGTTGCTTTGATTGCTTCTTCACCGCTGGAGACTGTCCTCACCCCATAGCCCTCGTCTTCGAGGACGCTCTTCAGGGTGGCGCGCACGTTCCGCTCGTCGTCGACGACTAGGATATTGTGCGCGCGACTCAACAGGGCAGCTCTATTGTCATGACAGTTCCTCGCGGATGGTTATCGCTCACCCTGACGTAGCCACTGTGGTCAGCTACGATTTGGTGAACGATCGCCAGACCGAGGCCGGTGCCGCCACGCTTGCGCGAGAAATAAGGAAGGAACAATCGATCTTTGTCTTCTGGTTTTATGCCGGAGCCAGTGTCCGCTACCTCGATGCGAGTTGTTTGAAGGTCGTGGTCGTAGGAGGTACTAACCCGCAGCGTCCCGTCACCCTCCATCGATGCGATCGCGTTGTCAAACAAGTTAGTAAAGACTCGTTTTAATTGGTCGAGGTCAGCGTTAATGGTGGGTATCTGCTCCGCAAAGTTACGGTCGACGGTGATGCCCTTGTGCATGCTTGCGCATGCTAATAGGCCATTTTCGATGATTTCGTGCAGGTTAGCGGACACTAGACTGGCCGGTGGCATACGTGCGTAGCGAGAAAATTCACTGACGAGGCCCTTGAGTGTGTCGACTTCCTGCAGAATGGTCTGAGTCCCCTCCTCGATAACATTAAACTGACCCTCGGCGCCGGCGGCACGTTGGTAGCGACGCGCTATGCGTTGAGCGGATAGCTGGATTGGGGTCAGCGGATTGCGAATCTCGTGTGCAATCCGACGCGCAACTTCTCGCCAGGCTGCTCTTTTCTGCGCCGTAATTAATTCTGTGAGGTTGTCTAGCACTACGACCGTTCCGATGTATGCGCCCGCGCTGTCTCGAAGGCTTGAGCAGTGTGCTGCAACGGTAAGGCGGTTGCCTTTGACGTCGAGTGAGAGTTCGTGCTCGAGAGGCGCGCGACGGGCCGTGGCGCGCGCCATCAGGCTACTTAGATCAGAAAACGAATCACCGGACAAGACATTTTCGGATGGTCTGCCGATTGCCGCCGATGCTTTGATTGCCAGAATGCGTTCAGCTGCACGATTAAACGTCGAGATCTCGCCCTCGGCATTCAACGAAATGACGCCAGTGGAAATGTTGGCCAACATTGCTTCCATGTACCGCCGCCGCTCGTCCAGTTCTGTGTTGGTCGCCTGCAAGCTGTCTCGTGACTGGCGCAGGTTTTTCTGGCCGGCGCGCAGGTCCAACGTCATTTGGTTGAATGATTCGACCAGTGTGCCGAGCTCGTCTTGAGCCTCGACCTCTACTTGGTAGCTTAGGTCCCCGGAGGCGACCGCTCGTGTTCCCTCTGCCAGCTTCTGAATTGGCACGGTTACCCCGCGCGCCAGATAAAGACCAACCCAGAGAGCCGAGAAAATGATTAGCAGCGTCATTAACAGGAACGTAAGCAGGTAGTTGCTGAGAATCGGCCCCTTTTCAGCGAGTCCTGACATGAAACTGTCGTAGAGTCCCTCAATCGCACGAACTTCGGCCACGAGTTCATCGGAAACGACACGCGCGACGATAAGCACACCGGTGACCTCGTTGCGGCTGCTTGGGTGGTAAATCGGAACTCCAGCTCGCAGCAAGCGGACTCCCTCTGCCAGGTCGTCAATGAGGCGAAATGGTTGCTGCTGCAGCGCCATAGCGACCTGAGCAGGGGGAACATACAGGGGGTGGGTTTCTGGCAAAGGTTCAATTGCCCGAGTGGGTCCCCCGTTTGTTTCTTTAGAGACTGCTGAGGGTGTCGACGAGATGGTCGGCCCCTGAAAGAACGTTGCATATTCTCCGTCAGGATCGAAGTACGGATCCAGGAGTAGTTCGGAGCCTTCGTACACCAGGATCGCCTCAAGTTCGGCTTGACGACTACGTGGTATCAAAACCCGCGCGCGAAGAAATTCCCGAGAATCCGAATCGGCTGTCCCGATGTTGCCTCTCCGAATTTCATCAGAGATCATGTCCGCAACGCGCTGGAGCTCTCGCGCCTGTCCTTCTTGAGACTGTTCCGACACTTCCCGAGCCCGGCGGACAATCTGCTCGGTGTCGGTCGAGAACCAGGACTCGACTGCGGTTCTGATGAGTCCGGAAGCGACGATAAAGAGTAGGACCGTGGGAATCAGAGCCATGCCGATATAGGTAACAACGACTCGCATGCTGAATTGCGACCCAAGTTTCTTGCGCCGCCGTTCCAGGTAGAGCTTGATTATGTTGCGGCCCAGAACGAAAAGCATCACCAGAATTAAGGTGATGTTCAGCGCCGTAATCGCTTGCAGGGAGACGGCACCGAAAGCCAAACGCGATCGCTGAACTACGATCAGCGTAGCGATGTAGATCGCCACCAGGATAATCAGACCGGCGATCGTAAATCCCCGGTTGCGCGGCTTCTTCTGATTGTTTTCGAGGAGACTCCTACTCATGAAGAACGCTCCAACACACACGATGAACCACTAGACGATTAGATGCTAGCAGGCGATGGGGCGAACTCCGAAGGGCCTACGGTTCGTCTGGGGCGTAGCAATCTGCACGATCCTCGCGCTAAAAAGATTTGCGTACTGTCGAGCGTTGGATCAGACGCGCGCCGGCACCAGATACGGTGGGCGGGAAGCGATGTCGTAGACCACGTCTTCCCAGGTGACCATGCGCCAGGCTTCGGTCGCTTGCTGGATGGTTTCAACCAGACCGGCGTGCAGTGCGTGCCCAGCGCGGTAGGCGACGACGTGTGCTAGCAGGGGAGAACCAATCAGCATTATGTCCCCGATAGCATCAAGAATTTTGTGCCGCACGAACTCATCTTCGAAACGCAGTTGGTTATTGAGGATTGAATTGTGGCCGATGACAACCGCGTTCTCCATCGACCCACCGAGCGCAAAGCCATTGCGATGAAGGGCTTCAACTTCACTCAGAAATCCGAAAGTGCGCGCTGGTGCAATCTGTTCGGTGAAAGAGCGGGGTGTGACTACGAATGTTTGTTGCTGTTCACCGATTAGTGGGTGCTCGAAGTCGATGGTGTAGGAGATCTTGAAGCGATCCGACGGGTACACTGCTAGAAATTTATCTTCTTCTTCGATACGAAGCGGCTCAAGGATCTTGATAAACTCGCGCGGCGCCTTTTGTACACGAATTCCAGCCTCGTGCATTAGATAGATGAACGGTGACGCGGAGCCATCCAGTATGGGAACTTCTTTGCCCTTAACCTCGACGATCAGGTTGTCAATGCCGAGCCCGGCAGCTGCCGCGAGTACGTGCTCAACAGTGCCGATTGTGGCATCGCCGTTGGCGAGTGTGGTAGCGAGATTAGAGCGTTGGAGATATTCCTGCCGCGCCGGAATTTCAACACCATCGAGATCGATTCGACGGAAAATGATGCCGGTGTTTGGTGGGGCAGGGCGCATGCGCATGGCAACGCGGACGCCGCTATGCAGGCCAATCCCTGCACAATCTATATCCTTCCGGAGCGTTTTTTGCGTCCAATTCAATCTAACCCTCCAGAGTTGGGCTCATCCTGATGCCCCCGAATAAAGAACAAGGCTACCTAACCAACGTGCAAGATTAATATAACTAAATATATTAACAGCAAAATAAATGCCAACATTCAAGTACTTGAACCTAAATCTTTATAAACCAGTACTTTATAAGTAGAAGAAGAAATGGTCAAAACACCTGTAACGTCGATTTTAGGCATCAATTTATCGCTAGAGTGTCTCTTTTTTACAACAGGAGACGTTTAGTGCGCGTCCTTGTTGTGACCTCCGATGTTCCCTTTGTAGAGGGTGGCCACCGTGTCATAGCCCGGGCGCTCGTGCGTGCTCTGCACGAGGCCGGACACACTGCCGAAATCGTGACGACCCCACAGAATCGTTTCGGACGCCAGCTGTCAGCATACTGGGCCACCTGGTTAACCGATGTCCAGGTGGCTGGCGATGGTGGTCCAGTAGATCAGGTTGTAAGCCTCAGATTCCCTTCCTACGCTGTGCGTCATCCGAACCAGGTTGTTTGGCTTAACCACAGGATGCGAGAGTACTACGATCTTTGGGACGATTTTAGCGCGGGTCTCAACAGAAAGGCGAGACTGGTCGAAGCCGTGCGCCGGCGTGCGCTCCATTTTCTTGATGGCCGTTTGTTGCATCGTCGGGCGGTGATCGCCCAATCGAAGACGATCCAGCACCGGCTGTACCGCTGGGGGGGTATAGATTCTGACGTGCTATATCCGCCTGCTCCACAGCGGGACTATCGTTGCGACGATTACAATGGAGCAATCCTTGTAGTGGGGCGGTTGACGAAACTCAAACGTGTCGATCTCCTAATCCAAGCCGCGGCAGCGGCTGGCGGCGATTGGCGGGTTCGCATTGCCGGCGAAGGTCCTGAGCGGGCAACACTCGTCAAACTTACCCGGGAACTCAATCTCGAACATCGTGTCGTTTTACTCGGAGAGCTCGACGAAGAGCGCTTGGTTCACGAATATGCTAACTGTGCCGCGGTGTACTTCGGCTCGCGTGCTGAAGATTATGGTTTGGTGACACTCGAGGCGTTTTCCAGCGCCAAGGCGGTTGTCACCTGCACCGATTCGGGTGGTCCGGCAGAGCTTGTCGAAGACGGTGTAACTGGCTTTGTTGCCGAGCCCGAAGTCGATGCCGTTGCTGGGGCGCTAGCGCGCATCACACAGGAAACAGGTCTTGCGGAGAAGTTAGGGGCCGCAGCTGCTGAAGTGGCCGCGCAGCATAGCTGGCCAGCTGCCGTCGAACGTCTTCTTGCCGCCGGTCAGCCTTAGTCTAATCGTTGCCAGTCGGAGCGGCCGCCAGATTTAGACTCGAGGCGCACATTGGTGATCTCCATACCCTTCTCGAGTGCTTTACACATGTCGTAAAGCGTCAATAGAGCGACTGATGTTGCGGTCAGCGCCTCAATTTCGACACCTGTTTGCCCAGTGCAAGACGCACTCGCTGTGACGCAAAGGCCATTTTGATTCGGTTCGACCCGGACGTCGATATGGCTCAATGGTAGTGGGTGACACAAGGGGATGAGTTCGGCCGTTCTTTTGGCGGCCTGGATACCGGCGATTCTTGCTACTTCGACCACGTTCCCCTTTGGAACGTTGCCCACGAGAACCCGGGCCCGTGTCTCCGGGCTCATACGCAACTTTCCAGAAGCGGTGGCGGTGCGCTGGGTCTGGGGCTTATCTCCAACGTTGACCATCGCCGCGCTACCCTCTTCATTGAGATGGGTGAAGTCCTTTTCAGCCACGATCTCCGGAGCGTAGCACGCTAGCTTGGTACCTTTGCCAAGGTTTCTTGTGACCCAAACCCGATACACTCAGGGGGCATGTCCAAACCTACGAAAATATCGAAACGACAACTCCGACTATGGGACGAGGAAGCGCTCGAAGCGATTAGTGCGTCAAGTGATTCCTGGCGGCAGCGATATGATTCTGAGACCTCCCTAGCTGAGCCTTCGCAGACTGCGCCGGGTCGTGCTTCGGGTGCGACCAAAGTACAAGCTCTTCACACACCGACCGACATCGATCGTTGGTCCTTCAATGACGAACTTGGTTTCCCTGGTGAGTATCCACTGACCCGCGGTATCTATCCGAGCATGTATCGCGGGCGTCTCTGGACGATGCGTCAGTACGCAGGTTTTGCCACAGCTGAAGCTACCAACGAACGGTTTAGGTACCTACTCGATCGCGGTCAAACTGGTTTGTCTACAGCCTTCGATTTGCCAACCCAAATTGGCTACGACTCTGATCACCCCATGGCGCTTGGTGAGGTTGGACGTGTCGGGGTGGCGATTGATTCGGTTCGCGACATGGAGGTTCTATTCGACGATATTGATATCGCGAAGGTGACCACTTCGATGACAATTAACGCGACGGCCGGCACCCTGTTGACTCTCTATTGCGCGCTGGCAGATCGTCGTGGTGTTGTTCTGGAGAAGCTTGGTGGCACGGTGCAGAACGATATCCTCAAGGAGTACATTGCCCGTGGCACCTATATCTATCCTCCGGCCGCCTCATTGCGTCTGGTGACAGACACATTTCGATTTTGCGCCGAGCGTGTACCACGCTGGAACACGATCAGCATTTCTGGGTATCACATCCGTGAAGCTGGCTCGACGGCAGTTCAGGAAATCGCCTTTACGCTTGGGAATGCCATTGCCTACACCGAAGCGGGGCTATCAGCAGGACTCGCCGTCGATGATTTTGCCCCGCGCCTGTCCTTTTTCTTCAACGCCCACAACCATCTCTTTGAGGAAGTTGCCAAGTTTCGAGCAGCGCGCCGACTATGGGCACGGATCATGAAGGAGCGCTTTGGGGCGGTAAACCCGAAGGCCTGGCGGATGCGCTTTCATGCCCAGACGGCTGGCTCCACGCTCACTGCGCAGCAACCCTTTAACAACATAGTGCGTGTCGCGGTACAAGCTCTGGCGGCAACGCTCGGTGGTTGCCAGTCGTTGCATACCAACGGCATGGACGAGGCGCTCGCGCTTCCCACTGAACGATCAGCGCGGACCGCGTTGCGTACCCAACAGTTGTTGGCCTACGAGCATGGTGCTGGCGATGTAATCGATCCACTCGGGGGCTCTTTTACCATTGAAAAATTGACCACTGATCTCGAGGAGGAAGCGGCGGTACTGATCGGCGAAATTGATAAGTTGGGTGGCATGGTCGCAGCCATTGAGGCGGGCTATGTGCAGCGGCAGATTGAGAAGGCTGCCTATGATCATCAACTCGCGATTGAATCTGGAGAACGCCCAGTTGTTGGCATCAACTGCTTCGAAGAAGAAGAGCGAAGCGACCCGCAAATCGCAGTGCATGAGATTCCGGAAGGACTTGAGCAACGCAAGGCAGCAGAGCTTGAAGCATGGCGAGCTGAACGCGATAGTGATGCCGTTGCGAGGGCTCTGGATGCTTTGCATGTTTCTGTATCCTCGGACACCAACGTAGTCGAAGCCATCTTTGAGGCGGTTAAGCAGGAAGCGACGCTTGGGGAAGTCGCCGACCGTTTACGCGACGCATTTGGAGAATATCGTGACCCTTCCTGCACAACATGAACAGAGGGGCAGGAAACGAATGACTCTCCTGTGTACAATAATCAAGTTCCCAATACATCTTTCCGTTAGCTGTGGAAATTCTCAATGAAGCAGCCTAAGAATCCCCGCGGCGTCGAGGCTCAAACCGACGACCTGCTGGCCATGACAGTCCGTTTAGGTTTCATTGCGGGGCTTGTGTGTTCTCTGCTTACTGCGGGTTCCGTTGCAACAGCGACTTTGGCCCAGCAAGGGGCGGTCGCGGCTGACTTGGATGCATTTGAGAAGGTTGACCTAGATACGCTAGATAAGAAGTACCGAGATTTCTACGATTCGGTAGAGGTCATCCTGACGCCTGATGAAGAGAAGGTCTTTGAGCGCCTAGGCTCGGATTTTCAACGCGACGAGTTCATGGAACGATTCTGGCGAGTGCGCGATCCGAGTCCCGGGACCTCCAGGAACGAATATAAGGAGGAATACGAAGAGCGGCTCGAGTACGTCGAGTTTCACTTTGGCCGTGGAGAGCCCGGCCCCGGAAGGAAATCAGAACGAGGCCGGATGTACCTGCTGCTAGGTGAGCCGATGAACATCAAATCGTTGCCCTACGAGCAGCAGACGTATCCCATAGAAATTTGGTGGTACCACGCCAATCCGAAGCTCGGCATCCCCCCGTTTTTTTACCTGGCTTTTTTCAAACGCCACGGCGCTGGGAAATTTCGACTCTATAGTCCAATGGTTGACGGTCCGATGGCGCTGCTCAACCCGGCTGGCAAGGAAAATGTGCGTCAGATTCAGAGTCATGAAACTCGCTACATGGCGCAGATGGAGGGCGAGATCGGGGCGGCGATTGACGTTCTCCAGTATATCGATGTAGAGCTTGCCCAAGTTGCACTGAGCTTGATCCCAGGGGATTACGGAGCACAAATGGGCTATGGCTCGATGCGCTCGCAGATGATGATCGGCAACATCGAGATGATCCCCGAGAAGATCATGCCAACGGCCGCCTGGGCGTATCCGATTCTCACCGGCATCGTTGAGGCGGATGTTCGTTTTGAGAGCCTACCGATCAAAGCACAAGCGGTAGCGCTGTTGGATCCAAGTGGCTTGCCGTTCATCCACTACGCGCTGCTAACTGAAGGAAGTCGCCTCAATCTGTCCAACTACGAAGACACCTGGTACGTTACGTTCCAGGTTGCGGGAACTGTGATCGACGACCAGAATCGCATTATCACCTCGGTCAAAGGTGTTGATGGCTCTTCCATAAAGACCCTTCAGGCAGATCTCGATGAGGAACAAGCTCGTGACATGCGTAGCGGGCCGTTGCTGCATCTAGACCGACTACCGGTGGTTGCAGGTAGCTACGACTTTGAACTTGCCCTAGAGAACAACGTCTCGAGGGAATACGGTCGCGCTTCCTTTTCCATCGATGTGCCCGCTCCATGGCCTGAGGTCTTACGCAGCTCGCGACCGCTATTGTTGTGGGCTATTGCCGATAGTGAACAGTACGATCCCTATTCTGCGCACTATCCATTCCAGGTCGGCCAGTACAATTTCATCCCATCGCTTGACCCAGTGTTCAAACCCTCCCAGGGACTTTTGATTTTTCAACAGGTGTACATGCCACGAGGGCGCGAGGATCGAATTCAAGCAACTTACAGGCTATCGGACGATAGCGGGGCGTTAATAGATAGAACCGAGTACATCAAACCGGTCGATGCCGACCACAACGGCACAATCAACCACATCGCACGCATTGGTCTTGAGGACGTTCCAGAAGGCGAGTACGAGCTCTTTGTTGATCTGGAAGGCGACAATCGCAGTGGCACGACTCAGACGGTCACTGTTGCTCTCGACGCCGACGAAAACGCGCATTTGCACATGAATGCGGGACCGCCGCCGACGGACCCTTGGGTTGCCTTCGATCGTGCGCAACAGCTTCGCACCTTGGCTCAGATCGACGATGCCATTGAAGTACTCCAACCCGCCCTCGAACGTGTGGATGATGAGAAGATCCGGGAGCTGCAGATCGGCCTGCTAATGGAAGCCGAGCGCTATCAAGATCTTGAAGCTCTACTCATGCCGTTGCAGCGCGAGCATCCCAATGAAACAGAGATCTTGATGGCTTTAGCGGCGGTGAACTCACGCATGGGGAATAATCGCCAGGCCATTAGATGGTACGAGCGTGTCCGCCTTGCCACTCGACCGGAGGAGAGCATTGAGGTCCTAAATCCTTTGGCCTCAGCATATTTCGGTGATGGTAACAACGAAAAAGCGCGCGAAATGCTTGAAAAAAGCCTGACAGTTAACCCCGACCAGCCGGAAATTCAGCGTTTGCTGGACCAGGCTCTGGGCAAAGGTGGTAATTCTTCACGCTAATTTTGTCGCCATAGCGTGTTTAAAGTGAATTCGAGCCTTTGCCGCAACGTCTTGTTGACAGTTGCCAGCCTACGAAAGCCGGGAATATACTGCCGCTTGCAGTCCCCAAGATCGAATCTCTACGGAAGTACGCTTCCGGTTCCTGGAAGAGATGCCAATGGATAGAACATTGATGCTTCATGACGCAGTGTGGCGCGTTATTAGACTCGTCTCCGGAGGGTTCCAAAATGCGTAGAAACCAATTTGCCTCGGTGGCTTTCATTCTCCTGCTCGTTTTCGCTTTGAGCACTGAGCTTGCTGACGCTCAACGCGGCCGTGGTGGCGGCCGCCGTGGTGGCGCACCGGCGGTGCTTGAAGAGGCCACAATTCTTGAAGAGTTCGACAAGATTGTTGATCTCATATGGACCGACCAGGAAGAAGACACCTGGGGCGACATCGATGACGATGCCACTGAGGATAAGCAGGCCTTCATAACGATGTTCTGGGAGAGTCGAGACCCGACCCCAGGAACCGAGAGCAATGAATTTCGTGAGGTCTGGATGCAGCGGGTTGCCTATACTCAGCGCTACAACAGTGAGGGTACGGATGGTTGGCTAACTGATCGGGGCAAGTTCTACTTGATTTATGGGCCAGAAGTGCTCGCGGCCCAAAGTACCCAGCGGGCTAGCGGAGCGTCGAGCTCGGGGGAGAGTCAAGCACGGGCGGGCTCGAACACCGTCTGGGAGCTCGACAATACTCAGAACCCCTTCTTGGCAGGCAAGAGAGAGGTGATGTTCGCGCGGTACCAGCGTTCGTATTCGCGAATTACAGGTGGTATCGAACTGAGCCAGGAGGCATTTCTGGCCGGTGTGGCGGTGTCAAGCTATTTTGAAGCTCGTCGAGCAAACCCCTCATCAGCTGGCCCAGTAGGGGCTGGTGCTGTCCTGGCTCCCGGTAGTGTGGCAACTGCGGGTGGGGCGCCTCCGACACCCGATGTCTTGGCCATGCAGCAGCTCATGCAGAACGGCGTAACCCTACAAGATCTCATTATTCGTCAGGAAATGGCGTTCATTCCCGCGCCTGCGGGCAACACGTATTCCATTTTCAACTTCGATGTAGGCAAGTCGGGGCTGGCGTTCGAATCTCTTGGCTCCCCGGGCCCGGCAAGTTTGCTTGCCTTCGGTGTTCTACGGAAAAAGGATCCGGCGGCAGCTAACGGCTTGCAATTTATGTACGAACTCAAGATTCCGTTTACGGTCGACCCGAGCAATGGCACCGCGGAGACGACATCGACGCACTCATTCGGCATGACGATCGAGCCTGGTGATTACCTTCTCTCCTGGGGTGTAATGGACATTACCTCCGAAGCAATTGGCACGGCGGACTACGAACTTACAGTGCCAAACTACGCTGGCGAAGCCTGCGTTGCCCCACCCGAAGTGGTAACTGGTGCTGAAGTTGCCCAGGTTGGACCTTGCAACGAGCTTGCCATCCCCAGTGTCATCATGGCTTCGAGTTTGGAACAGATGACCGACGCAGCGGACCTTAATAAGGTGTATCCACGGACTCGGGTCGCAGCACTCGAACTGGGGACCAACATCGAGCACGCATTCGACCGTAACGAGTCTTTGTTGTTGCTATATTTCATTAACGGGCTGGGCGTCGATCCAGGCACACAGCAGAATCGTTTCGATCTTACACATCGGATCCTGCTCGCCGGGACAGAGACCAGCATTGCGCGCTTGCCTCTACAGGAAAATACGGCCAGTGACGTTCTGCAGGAGATTCCGCTGGCCCAAGTACAGCAGATTCAGGCAGGCACAAATTACGAGATCTTGATTGAGATTAAGGACCAGATCACTGGCAACGTCCTCTTCCACAAAGTTCCATTCAGCGTTCGCGGGAGCTAAGCGAAGGCGAGGAGAATCACGGAGAATCACGATGACTGCGACAGCGTCGCTTCGAAGCGTCCATAAGACTATTTTTCTTGTTTTGGTTGCCGTTCTGACGGTGTCCGTGTTGGTGCAGCCGGCTGCCGCACAGCGGGGCGTCGGGCGCATGCAGGGCATTGTTTTGGATGCCGATGGCAACGGCTTGGAAGGTGTTCAGATCGTAGCAACGAATCCCTCGGCGACGCCGAATACGCGTACCGGAGACACTCGCAATGGCGGTCGGTGGGCCATTGTTGGGTTCAGTCGCGGCGACTGGAAGTTTGAGTTCACTATGGAGGGCTACATCCCCTTTGATATCAACACCACCGTGAGTGCCGCCAATCGGAATCCGCCCCTCAACGTGACGATGGCTCTGATACCAGAAGGTATGGCTGTCGAAGGAGTAGGCAATGCTGCGGTTAATCAGGAGATGTTTGAAGAAGCGTTAGCTCTTTCCGACGCTGGTGATTATGCCGGGGCGGTAGCCAAGTATGAAGAATTCATGGTTTCGAACCCGCATCTGGACGCTGTCCACGGAAACATCGGCAATGCCTACCGGGATGCTGGCGATGTTGAGAAAGCGCGGGAGGCTTATGAAAAGCTGTTAGCTGCCGAGCCGGACAATGTGATGGCGAACTACAACATGGGCGAAATGTTCATCGAGGCGGGCGATATGGAAGAGGCGCTGCCTTATTTTGAGGCCGTCCTTCAGCAAAACCCCGACGATCCAGCCGTGTACTATAACGTCGCCGAGCTATATTTCAGCCAGCAAGTGTTGGGGTGTCTCGAACCTGTGCCGGAATGCCAAGGTGCGATCAGCTACTACAATCGTGCACTCGAGACTGATCCCAACTATTTGCCAGCCCATATGCAGATAGGATTCGCTCTCGTCAGACTCGGCGATATCGACAATGCCGTCCTGGCGTTCGAGAAGTACGTCGAGCTCGCCCCGGAAGACGACGCGCAGCTGCCGATCGTTAAGGACGTGCTGGCGGCACTAAAAACCGGGTAAAATCAACTCACCGGCTCAGTTCCCCTGCACAACAGGGAGATAGTTATGTTGTTTCTCCATCCTGAGGGCGTCAGTGGGCGGAGAATCAGTGGCGTCATAACTACGACAACTCTGTTGACTCTCTTGATGGCAGCTGGTTGTGCTGGCACACAATGGGGGCAGAGGATCGCATACTCGCCGGCGTCGTTTATGGAAGCAACGCGAGCGCAGGCACCCGAGATGTTGGCCGAGGACCTGGTCGTTCCTTTCGGTGTCACGCCGGAGATGGTGGTTCGTGCCAAGGCCCTCCTTGAGCGGATGCCGCTGCTCCATACAAATATAGACAGAGCTAACCGCCTCATGAAGGCGCTAACAGATGAGGACGAATTTGGGCTTACCTATGACGCGGTGGCCACTTCTCCTCCCGCGATTACCATGGAACGAGGCTACGGTAACTGTCTGGCGCTAACTTCAATCTTCATTGGCTTAGCGCGTGAGGTTGGTTTGGTTGCCTACTACGTCGACGCCTCCAATCGCATCAACGACCTGCGGCGAGAAGAAGAAATCATTGTCGATTCTGGCCACATTGCTGGTGTCGTGATGACAGAAAAGGGTTATACCTTCGTCGACTACGATGGCCACGTCTCAGAGTATCGAACCTTCGAAATTATCGACGACATTACGGCGCTGGCGCACTATTACAACAATCTTGGCTTCGAGATGCTCTTCAACGCCGAGCGGGCGGAAGAGCCTGTTCCGAGGGAAGAGGCTCTTCACAATTTCGAGCTTGCCATCATGGTCCGACCAGATTTTACTCGGGCGCACAACAACCTGGGGGTAGTGCACACACAACTCGGCGACCTGGATTCTGCAGCGGCCGCGTATCGCACCGCGATCGAAATGGATCCAAAAACCGACGCGGCCTACCACAACCTAGCGAACTTGCGAATGAGGGCAGGCGACCTAGGCGGGGCCTTGGCTTTGTACACTCAGGCACTTGAGGTGCGTCGGGATAATCCCTATCTGCACTACCATCGTGGCTTGGTCCAGTATCGACTTGGTGATCTTGGCGCTGCAGAAGAGTCTTTTAAGAGGGCGGTTAGACTCGAACGGGATTACATCGAGGCCCACAATCTCTTGGCACAGGTTTACTACCAACAGGGTCGGTTAGAGGAAGCGGAGGAAGTGAAAGCAACCGTACAACGGATCCTTGCAGGGAAGCGCTGAGGTTGAAGCATGCTGCAACCGTGTCAATTCGGGGCGAATGCGCAGGAGAGCCGACATCCTTATCCAGTTTAGAGAATGGGATGTAACGGAGTATCTAGCGGGCAATAGGGGAGGAAAGTGACTTGGTGACATCTTGGTTCATAGCCTTCTTGCTGTGGTGTGGGGGAAGTGCGTTGTCCGCCGAGATCGTTCCGGTGATTTCTGAGCATCAACAACCAAGTAAACAATCTGCGCAGAAACCAAACCCTAAGAAGATGTTGGCCAAAGCTTCCAGAAGGATGTCTCAGAAGTCGGTCTTTGAATCAACGGGCGAGTTGCAACGATTTCAAGTAAAGATTGTTTCACCAAGGCCAATCGACGAAATCGTTGGCCGGCTGACCGTGCGGGCCGAAGTCGTCACTGAACGACCTTCGGGGGTTGCGGCGGTCGATTTCTTCATCGATGGCCGTTTGCTTTTTTCCGACGTAGAAGCACCTTACGAGTTGCTGTGGAATCCAGGAAGTTTTGCTGAGCACTTGATCGAAGTGCGAGCGTATGGACCTGGCCGACAGATGGTTAGCGATTCACTTCGAACGAGTTTCGAGACTCCGGCTTCCAGACTTGGCGGTTATTCCGCCCGTGTCGAACGAGTCGAGATGCACGTGCGCATAGAAGGGGATGAACAACTACCGGCATCGCCTGCCATGCCGGATTTTCATGTCTATGAGAACGGCTTCAAACAACCCGTTGTCTCAGTAGAGCCGGTCGCCGACCTGCCCCTAGCGGTCGGACTTCTGATCGACCATAGCGAGAGCATGCTTGATCGTCTCGAAACCGCTCTTGATGCTGCTGCAGCCTTTGTTGATGGACTCCTCAGACACCCAAACGACAAGGTGTTTGTTCTCGGCTTTGCCGATGTTCCGATTGTTTTTCAAGAATTCACCAACGACAGTGAGCGACTCGCTGACTCGATTTCATTGATCGACGACGGGGATTACACAGCGTTGTACGATTCGATAGTGGCCGCCTCTGGAAAGTTTGATGGTATTGATGGTCGGCGTGCCGTGATCCTGTTAACCGATGGGGCCGATTCGGGTAGTGACCATACATTTCGCGAAGCCGTGGTGGCTGCTCAACGTGCCGACGTGGCGCTCTATCCGGTTGGGGTCGAGCTCTCGCCACGGTTTGTGCGTGAACGGTGGATTCTCCGGGAACTCGCTGAGCAAACTGGTGGGCGAACCTTTTCTTTTGGTCAGCGAACAGACCCGAAAGAAATCTACGAGGCAATCGAGGAAGACCTTCGGTCCCAGTTTCGGATTAGTTACGCGCCGATCATTCCTGGGGGGGGCGGGGAGTGGCGAGAGCTCCGAATTCGAATTCGGGGCACTGACGGCCACGAACGGCAGGTGCGTACGCGGCCTGGTTATTTTGCTCAATAAGGTCCCTGGAATTACCCTTATGGCTTGTTCGAGTGGGTCCCGAGGTTGCGTTGACCCACGTCCGGCCCCGTGACTATACTTATGGCCATTCGTACGGACATGGGGCATTCCTTTTGCACGTTGACGGCCTTTCTGGGTCCGTGCTAGAAGCCACTTCCCGGCGCTAGGACATGGGGCTAGACTAGAGAAAGGTGATAAACGGGCTCATTAATAAAAGAGATAGGGAAAACCCATATAGCTTTTGAACTAACCCCCGGGTGGGGACCAAAGATGTAAGAGGGAGGTAACGGCTGTGGATCTTTCTGGCGGTTCCATAATGGAGTTTTATCAAAAGGGTGGCCCCATCATGCACGCCCTTCTGATCTGCTCGCTTATCGGCCTAGTGTTCATCTTTGAACGTGCCTGGGCTCTGTATCGTTCCAAAATTGACACTCAGGAGTTCCTCGACCGCGTTCGTACAGCTCTGACGAAGCGTCACAACGTCAAGGAAGCTATTGCGGCTTGCGAGGAATATGAGGGACCGATTGCCAACATCATGAAGGCTGGTCTGCTTAAGTATGGGCGCCCTCAGGATGAAATCGAGCGCACGATCGAGACTGCATCGGCCCACGAACTGGCTCGCCTCGAGCGTGGCCTCGGTGTGTTGGCCACCATTTCGAACATCGCGCCCCTCCTCGGCTTTCTCGGCACAGTGTCAGGGATGATCAACTCGTTCGACGCTCTTGCACGTGCTGGTCTTTCCAACCCTGGCCTCGTTGCCCAGGGTATCTCGGAGGCACTGATCACCACGGCTACTGGCCTTGGTGTCGCCATCCCGATTCTTTCCTCCTATAACTACTTCACGACACGTGTCGGTAAGTACGTGCTTGAAATGGAGACAGCAGCTAATGTGTTGCTTGAGACCTACGCCGAAATGGAGACTCCGGGAGATTCAGGAACTTAAGCCATGAATCTGAAAGCACCAAAACGAGCTGAGGCATACCTCCCCACGGCCTCGATGGCGGACATTGCATTTCTGCTCATTGTTTTTTTCATGGTAACGACTACGATCACGGTCGACCGTACCGCAGTCGAGCTGCCAACAAGCCTTGAGCGTGTTGAAGTACCGAAAGACGCCGCGGTGATTGCAATTGACGAGACTGGCCAAGTCTTCTTCTCCAATGGAGAGGAAGACAGTCGTGCGATCAGCACGCAGGATCTCCTGCCATCAGCTGCGTTTATCATGTCGAAGAACTCTCTAAAATACTTCTTGATCAAGGCAGATGGAGCCGCTGAATACCGTTATATTGACCAAGTGATGGAGCAGCTTCGTCAGGCTGCCGTCCGTAACATCGCCATGCTCACGCAGCAAGAAGGCGTGGGCTAGGGAGAAGGGTCCATGAAGTTAAAGAAGAAAAAAGAAGATCCCGAGATCCCAACCTCTTCAATGGCGGATATCGCGTTTCTGCTAATCGTTTTCTTTATGGTGACGTCGGTGTTTTCAGTAACCCGCGGGTTAGAGTTCCAGCTTCCGCGGCAAGAGAACTCAACGGAACAAAGCGCCGAAGAAGCGGTACACATCTTCATAGAGAAGGCTGGCTCCAACTGTACCTTCACCGTGGACGGTGAGATCACACCACTTGATGATATCAACATGTACTTGCAACCGAAGTTGGCTCGCAATCCGAACAAGTTCGTCATCATTGACCCTTCTCCAACCGCTCCGTACCGTTGTATGGTGGACGCGTTTGACGAGTTGAAGCAGGGTGATGTTAAGAACATCTCGATCCCCACGACGGCTGAGAAAGCCGCGTGGGGGAGCATAATGTAGCGGGAAGGACTACTGATTATGGCCGAGAAAAATCAACCCGGCGAGATCACTCAGGTTCCCTCCCAAGGCGAAGCGGACGGCCAGGAAGAGTTCTGGCAGGAAACCTCTGCCATGAGCGTGGCGGATGCAGACGCCGATAAGCAGTCGATGAAAGTGGCTTGGATCGGCGCGCTGATTTTCCACTTCCTGCTTTTCATCACTGTCTTCCCGTCAATGGGTGGAGTCTCATTCCAGGCCGAAGAGCGTGAAGCGGTGGTGATTAAACGCTATAAACCGCCTACGCCACCCAAAGAGCAGCCCAAGAAAAAGATTGTTAAGAAGACAGCTTCGCGTGTTCCTATTCCTGACCCGACACCCGATGAGCCCGAACCGATCGTTGCCGAAGAGGTCGAGTACATCGAGGAGGCGGAAGTCCCGATCGACGCAGACTTCGTAGTCGGCATGCCGACGGGGGGGCCTCCGGTCATTGATACAGGGCCAATGCGTGTCGGCGGTGAAGTTCAGGAACCGGAGAAGATTCACCATGTGAATCCCGAATACCCGGAACTGGCACGTCGTGCTCGTGTGGAGGGCTTCGTGGTGTTGCAGGCGATAATCGACAAGCAAGGCAACGTGTCAGACCTTGAGATACTGAGAGGTTTGGGCCTTGGGCTTGATACCGCGGCGCAGGAAGCTGTTGCGCAGTGGAAATACACGCCGACCTTCTACAATGGTCGCCCTGTCGATGTCATTCTTACCGTTACTGTGGTCTTCCAGTTGGTCAAGTAGACTTCGAGTAGAGCATTAACTCAAAAAAGGTGATTCTGATGAAAGCCAATCGCTACATGGCTGCGATCGTCGGTGCGGCCCTTGCCATCAGCTTTGTGCTGCCGGGGGCGGTGTCGGCTCAAGACGACGATAAATGGCGAAATGCGTTCAGCGCTTTCCAGCGGGGTGATTACGCGGAGGCCGAGACTCAGTTTCGTGAAGTCTGTACTTATTACGAAGACCAAGGGCAACCGTGGGGCTGGTGCCACATGATGCTCGGCATGACACTCGCTGCCTCTGGAGTCGTTTCCAAGCGCCAGGAGGCTCTTGCTCAGCTTGAGCTCGCCAAGGAACTGGTAGCGAATGATGGCGAGCGCTACATGACACATAACGGGATTGCACAGATTCACCTAGTCAGTCGAAACTGGGCCAGGGCGATCGACTCTGCAAACGATGCAAGAGCATTCGCCAACGCCGAGCAACAGGGAGTATTGGCCAAGACTAAAGGTCAGGCGTACTACAACCTGCAGGATTTTGAGAGCGCGGCTAGAGAGCTGGAAATAGCGGTCACGACTCGTGGTAACGAGGCCAACCTGTTTGCACAACTCGGGCACTCTTACTTCGAGAATAATGAAAAAGAGAAGGCTCTGCCGCAGCTTGTAAAGGCCGCCCAACTCGACCGCAACAACCGTATTGGTTTGTTCTTCGCTGCTCGTATTCACCTGGATGATGGCAACTTTGAACAAGCAATCGCACTGGCCGAGCGTGCCATCCAGGCACACCCTCAAGACACCAGCATCCGAGACATTCTGGGCACGGCATATTTGGGAGAGGACCGGTTTCAGGAAGCTGAGCAGCAGTTCTTGGTTGTTCTCCAAGATCGTCCCAACAAACAGCTCACAATCTACAACCTAGCCCAGGCCTATACGGCGATGAAGGACTGGCCTAGGGCCATCGAGCAGTACCAGAAGGCCCAGAACCTGTTTGCCGCAGGAAGTCCTATGCAAGCGCGGTTGCTGTATGATCTCGGCGTTGCTTTTGAGACAATTTCTCGCAATGAAGACGCGTTACGGGCATACAAGGATTCGGCGGCAATTAGCGAAAACGTCGACAAGATGGATGCGATCGAGCGTGTCGAGGAGCGTATCCGCCGGGCTAAAGGAAAAGGCGGTAGCGGATAGACCAAGTTTCTAACAGGGACCACGGCATTTAATAGAGTTCCTTTAGAAAGCTCTCGTAACGTCTACGATTTTGGGCCAGTTATAGTTCTCGCGAACGTAGCTGGCCCCTTTTTTATGGTTGTTGATTGAAGGCTAGAGTCACCAAAGTAACAACCGGCGCTGTTAGAGAACACGGATAGACTGCAGTGGTGGCCCCGCGTGGGGCCTTTACCGGGGTGTTGCCATTTGGCTGAGCCGAAAACTGGTGAACGGCGAATTTGCCAACAGAGTTACTTACCCGTCTAGCATTCCCAAGAGTCGTTCCCATTGTTGTTCGATGATTGGCCACTGATAGTTGCCTTCGAAGTACTTACGGCCAGCTTTGCCACACGCTTCCCGCAGGTCTCGATCGTTCATCAAGAGGTTCAGTGACTCGACGAACATATTGTTGTTGGCATAGTAAAGGCCGCCATTGCTGCGTTCCACCTGGCCCCGCAATACTTCACAGTGGGCGTTGACCAAGACGGGTTTCGATAATGCCCAGGCCTCCAGAAGGACCATCGAGAGGCTTTCATAGAAGGACGGCATGACGAGAAATGAGGCTGCGGCGAGGGCGTCGAATTTTTGTTGCTCGTCGATCGCTCCGATGTGGCGGATATAAGGATGGTCCGGAATTGGGATTACTGGATGACCGATCAATACTAGTAGTCTCGGTTCTTTGCCATTTTCCTCAGCGCGTTCCACGGCCTGGGTGTGGTAGTTGAAGAGTTGATTGCATCCTTTGTTGGAATCGATGCGACCGATGTACAGAAAGAACGATTCCTCGATCTCAAACTCCCTTCGGAATCGGCTGGGATCACTTGAATGCTCGTAATCCTGGGTTCGCGTCGGTTCTTGGATTCCCACACCGATGATGTCGCTGGGGACATCGTGTGAATCGCTGCGATCGAGAATCATGTCGCGTTCCTCGGCCGTGTTGAACACGATGGCCCGTGAGTCTTGAAAGAGGGATTGGAACATTGGTACGTCTATAGCCGGGTCGGCCTCGGCCGTTGGTACGAGAATTCCCTTGCCAGCAGCAGCTTGCATGGCGTGGTAGGTCGTCCAATAGCGGTATGAATAGCATATCCAGTAGTCAAAGCTGTCCTTATAACGGCTGATCCAGTTGCGCATTGCTGGCGACAATGGTCCCTGCGCATTAAGCCAGGCATGAGCGTCGGCATCGGAATGGTCACGGTAGAAAACACGCTGCTGCAGTCTTGCAAAGCGATCCAGATCTCGCGTACGTCGAACTGGGAATCGCCAAACGCGGAGACCGTTGACACTGGTCAGACCGGCTGGATAGGCGTTTGCCCATGTCAGGTAGTCTTCCGCGCAGGTAGTGACGATTTCCACTTCGTGATTTTGGGACAAAAGTTCCGCTATTAGGCGGCAGTGGAGTTCAGCACCCCCTCGAATTTCAAGACCGAATCGATGAACTACCATCGCTAGCCGCATAAGCCGAATCGTAGAGAGAGGGGAGGAGGGTTAGTCTTCGTCGCTATTCCTACGGCGATCGGCTTCTAGTGTTTCGAGGCGGCGCGTTACATCGTCAAGCTGGGCCTCGAGATCGGAGTTTTTACAGAGAATTTCGTTCAGTGCTTCTGCAATACCCAGGTTGATTTTGAATTGCTTGTACAAGGGCACCTCGAGGTTCGCAAAAAGCTTGACAGCTGGGCGTGCAAAACGACGAACGATCGCCAGCACTGAGCCGACACCCCGGCGATTCGAATCGAGGAGGTCCTGAGGCGTGACGTTCCACGTACCTTCGAGACCCAACGTTTTTTGCAGGTCGTAGGGTCTTTGGTCGTCCAGGTCAACAGCTGAGCGAACACGGGCCCTAGCTTGCTCTTCAGCTCCTTCGGGTAAAAGTGTCTCTACGTCAGCTGAAGTTATTTTCCTGCGTGTAGCCTTGCTTGCTTGGCTTCGGACTTGCTTGGCCAAGTCGGTCACGTCTAGGTCGTCATAATTAATACGATAGTCTTTAGTACTCAGTTTGGATTCCCTTGGCTCGTTGGAGTTCGTCCGGACCGCATACGATTGTCATGGGATTATCCTATTCTAGCAGCCTGGCCTCTATGATCGGTTGCCGGTTCATGTCAGGAAGCTAGGCATTCTGTGCTGTTGCAGGGCACGATTGAAATGTTTCTGAGAAGTTGATCATCGTTGAGAACTGCGGATCTTTAATCGTCAATGAAACGAAGCTACACCCTGTTGCCCCTGGGTGAGGGTCGCGTCTATTCCAGGAATCTCTTATCGTGAGGGCTGAATGAGTAAACCACGTGCATCGGAGCTTACTGCTAGTCGCCTGTCGTTGTACCTGCGTTTCTTGAGTCAGCTCCAAGACGGGGAAACGGCAACGGTCTCGAGCCGTGCTATGGCGGAGAGCCTGGGAGTCACATCGGCTCAGGTTCGTCGCGATCTGGCATTGTTCGGCGAATTTGGTGTTCGTGGTGTCGGCTACGAGGTTAAGCAGTTGCGTGCCGAAATCGAGCGTATCCTTGGTCTCGATCGAACGCTTCACGTTGTCATCATTGGGGCCGGGAACCTTGGGCATGCGCTGGCCGATTACCCAGGCTTTGGGGTTGAAGGTTTGAAGATCGTTGCGTTGTTAGATGTTGATCCCGACAAGGTCGGTAACGTGACGCGGAGAGGGATTCCCATCTATCACCTCGACGACCTTGAGTCTGTGGCTGCGGGGAACGTCGACGTGGGCATTGTCTCGGTGCCCAGCGAAGTAGCCCAGGGAGTCGTCGACTGTTTAGTTGCCGTAGGTATCCGAGCGATCCTTAATTTTGCGCCGGTCCGGCCTCGAGTGCCAGAGGGTTTTCGTTGCAAGAGTGTCGACCTGACCTTAGAGCTCGAAAGCTTGTCCTTTTTTCTGTCTTTGCAAGAACTCGCCAAGGGTGCCAACGTCAATTCTTCGTAGGCGAAAAGACCGAAGTGTGTTATGCAGGACAAAGAAAATCACCGCCATGCCATGGGTTCGGCAGGCGGTGATTATTTAATTCGCTGTTGCGGCTTCTCAGGTGCCCCACTTCAGGAAGACCAGCACAAGCCCGATGAGCAGCGTGTAGATCGCCAACGACTCGATGAGAACAAGACCGATGATTAGAGAACCGCGGATTTGACCTCCCGCGCTGGGATTGCGGGCCATTCCATCACAGGCCGCCGCGACTGCTCGCCCTTGGCCAAGGCCACAAGCGCCTGAGGCGATTCCCATGGCAAAAGCAGCAGCAATTGAAATTGCCATTTTGACATCTTCAGGGCCGGTGGCGGCGCCCCCATCCTGCATAGGGGCCGCAATGGCCGGGGTAGCCACCATGATCAGAAATAAAGCGGAGAGGGCGAGAAGCCCATTCTTCCTAGACATTAAATTCTCCTTTCGGAGCGCACGCTTAGCAAGTGCGCGACATTTCGAATCAGTGCCCGTGCTCAAGTGCACCGGCGATGTAAACCATTGACAACATGATAAAGACAAAGGTCTGCATGAAGGCTACAAAGACCCCCAGCGGGGCGAAAACAAGTGGCAAACCGAAAGCGAACAGGGTGAAAAACACTCCGGCGAGAGTATGCTCTGCGAAAATGTTGCCGAAAAGGCGGATCGATAGAGACAGCGGCCGCGACAGGTGACTTAGGATCTCGATTGGGATCATCAGAGGAGCCATCCAAACTGGATCGCCGATGAACTGCTTGGCATACCCAATCCCCTGGGCTCGGATACCGATAAAGTTGTAGAACAGGAACGACATCACGCCGAGCACAACAGTAGTATTTAAATCGCCCGTTGGTGGCTGGAAACCTGGCACATTAGTGATCAGGTTTGACATCAAAATAAAAACCGCAAAACCTCCCAGTACAGGGAAATACTTGCGACCTTCAGGGCCGATGAAACCGTCAAGCATGGCGTTGATCGACTCAACACCAATTTCTAACATTTGTTGCGGCCACCCGGGACTATTGATGGAGAAACGCCTCGACATTGGGACGAAGACAACTGCCAGGAAAACAACGATGAACCAAGCAATTACCCCCTGGTCCGGAAGGTGCGGATCAGTTCCGGTGAAGTTCTCGACCAGCGAGTTCAGCAAAATCGTGATCGTAGATAGTTCGTGTTCCATCGGAAGCTTGGCGGATTATGGGCCCAAAGGAGGGCCAGAAAATACTTCTGAGAAAGTTTCGATGACGACCGCCAGAACGACTATCGAGAGCCCGAAAACTACGGGAATTGGACGAACTCCAGGTAGGGCGAAGATACCATAGAGAATAAGCGCCATCAACACGAAGCGAAGTCCCAGGAAAAGCATTTGGAGAGGGTTTGGAGGCCTTTTAGCGTTTTCTAAAACCCGACTTACAATCCGCTCCAAGAGGACAAAATTCAGCATTACTAGGGCCCCTCCGAGACACGCTCCAACAACGGCCATTGGTTCCTGCCAGACAGCCGCAACCAGGATGGCAACACTGATCATCGAAACTAATGCATTACGCCTAAGTCGGGCGACGAGCGCATCGGGGTCATAGTCGTTAGGGTCAGCGTGGTTACTTGTCGTCATCGGCTGCCACTGCTTGAAGCAAGTTACGGATTGCTGCTGCCACGCCCAACCCGAGACCGATAAGGGAAAGAAGCGGGGTCGTTCCCCACCATTGATCGAGCAAATATCCACCGAAGAAGCCAAGCCCGGTCGCGACCGGGAACATGATGCCAATCGTAGCGTATCGGGTGAACTGGCGAGTGATCGGTAAAAGCGATCCGTTGTTGCCGTGCTCGCCGCCGTTAGTCTTCTTTTTCTCTTGTTCGATTGTCTTTCGCTAGCTTACTAACGTACCAGCTGGGAGGCGCTGGAAGCCCAGTCGAGGAATGGAGAGGCCCAGATACCAACTAGCACTGTCATCAAAACGGCTGCCACTAAGGTCAGTGTTAGCGGTGACGAGTGCACCAACGTAGCGTCTTCGACGGGGTCCTGGATGACCATGACAACCACGATGCGCAAGTAATAGAAGATGGAGATTGCAGCGTTAATTGCCCCGACCACTGCTAAAGAAGTCCATCCGGAGTTGATCGCCGCAGCGAAGACGTACCATTTCCCAAGGAATCCCGCCATCGGTGGGATTCCACCCAGCGATAGAAGAAACACGAGCATGCAGAAGAATGCTCCGTACGAGCGGGAGGCCAGCCCTGCGAAATCTTCCAGGTTCTCACCAGCAAGGCCGTTACGTCGCACCAATACGATTGTCGCCCAAGCCCCTATGTTCATGAACGTATAGGCGAGCAGGTAAAAGAGTGAAGCAGCGATCGCGAAGGAGCGCGCATCACCGTCGCTAGTGGCCGCAGCCACCACACCGATCAGTACGTTGCCGGCGTGAGCGATGCTCGAGTAAGCCAACATGCGCTTGAGATTTTCTTGGGTCAACGCGGCGATATTGCCGACAAACATTGTGAGGATCGCCAAGCCAGCGAGCAGCAACGTCCAGGAATCCTGCAACGGCTCGAGCGCAACAAGGAAGATGCGCATCATGACAGCAAAAGCAGCAGCCTTTGAAGCAACTGTGATGTATAGCGAGACCGTTGTTGGGCCCCCAGAGTAAGCATCGGGTGCCCACACGTGAAATGGCACGGCGGCGACCTTAAAGCCCAGCGCGCTTGCCATGAGGACAAGGGCTGCAGTAGTCAGCTTGCTAGTTTCCAACCCGCTGGATGTGATCGCCTCTGCGATCCCTGCCAAGTTCGTCGTACCGGTAAGAGCGTAGAAGAGTGAAATCGCGTACAGAAAGATCGCAGACGACAGGGCCCCCAAAATGAAGTATTTGATACCAGCCTCGTTCGACTTGTGATCGTCTTTCAAGTAGCCGACGAGCACATAAACCGAAAGAGCTTGAAGCTCCAACCCGACGAATAGGGAGATAAAGTCAACGGAGCGCGCCATAAACATCATGCCAAGAAGCGCGGTCAGAAGGAAAAAATAATATTCAGGGTGGTGTACCTCATGGTCGTCGAGAAAGCGAATCGACGCGAGGACGGCAAAACCCGCAGTGATAAGGAACAATGCTGAGAAGAACATGCTGAAGGCGTCCATTCCCAGTAACCCAGAAAAGTATGTTTGATCGGTGGGTGTTTGGCGCAGCACTGTAACTAAGGCAACAACTAAGGACGCCAATGTGAACCAGGCGAATTGATGTGGGCGCTTACGAGGTCCATCAAACGCACCCCACAGCAACACGATCAATGCAGCCGCGGTGACGATGAGCTCGGGACCAATTGCCCACAGATCTTCGACTGGAAAGGGAAGGCTACCCATCGATCAGTTCTCCAAACTCTCGTCGATCTTGTCGCCGTCGGCGAGTTGCTGTCGAAGGAGATCTTCCAGTGAAGCGAGTTGGTCTTTAGCGTTGACCGGGAGAGCCGCCGCCACGTCCGGTGTAGATGGCAGTGGCAGAGGCGTGACGCCGGACCCATCAAAGTAGCCCGGGCGGACCCGCTCGATGATGGCATTCACTGGCTCTTCGATCATCTCGAGAAACGGTTTGGGATAGATCCCCATGACAATCGCCATAATGACTAACGGTATGAGCGTCATAGCCTCACGCAGGTTGAGGTCCTTAAGGCCCGCGATCTCATCGTCCTTGACCTCGCCGAGCATGACTCGCTGGTAGAGCCAAAGGAGGTAGGCGGCTGCCAAGACGACACCCCACACTGCGAAGAACGCGTATTGGTGACTTTCCTGGAAGGTCCCGGCCAATATGAGAAATTCACCGATGAAACCGTTAAGCGTTGGCATACCAAGAGAGGCGAAAGCGATAATTGCGAACATCGTCGCGTACACTGGCATGACTTGTGCGAGACCTGAGAAGCGCGCGATCTCCTTTGTGTGCATGCGCTCGTAGATTAGGCCGACGATCAGGAAAAGTCCGCCGGTCGCTACACCATGAGCCAGCATTTGGAAGATGCCACCCTGTAGAGCCACGGGGTTGAGCATAAAAATACCTAGTGTGATAAAGCCCATGTGTGAAACCGACGAATAAGCGACCAAGCTCTTCCAATCTTTTTGCATTAAGGCGACAAGCCCCCCGTAAATGATCGCGATGATTGATAGCACCGCGATCATCGGTACGAACTGACGAGTCGCATCGGGCAATATTGGAAGCGATAGTCGTATAAAGCCGTAGGCGCCCATCTTCAGCAGTACACCTGCCAGGATTACCGAGCCAGCTGTTGGCGCCTGGACGTGTGCGTCAGGTAGCCAAGTGTGGAACGGAAACATCGGCACCTTGATTGCGAAGCCCAGGAAGAAGGCCAGGAAGATCCACCACTGGAGGTCTGGCGATAGTGTCAGTCGATAAAACTCGAGGATATTGAACGTGTAAACGCCGGTCTCGGCGGCGTTCGCGAGGTAGAGCGCGATGATTCCCAATAGCATCAATACTGAGCCAAACAGCGTGTAGAGGAAAAACTTGATTGCTGCATAGAGGCGGTTCTTGCCACCCCAGATGCCGATCAAGAAATACATGGGCACCAGCATTACTTCCCAGAACACATAGAACAAAAAGAAATCGAAACTTACGAAGACGCCGAGAATCCCTGTCTGGAGGAGCAGCAGGATGGCGTAATATTCCTTGAGGCGCTCCTGGATATAGGTCCATGACGATAGGACTGCTATAAAGCCAAGGCCGGTCGTCAGAATCACTAGCAGCAGCGAGATGCCGTCAATACCGATGAAGTATTCGATACCGAGTTGAGGGATCCACGACACCTTGGTGACGTGTTGTAGCTGCGTAGTGGCGATCTCAAATCCTTGCAGCAGGACCAAAGAGAGGGCGAAGTCAACGAGCGCGACAGCGTTGGCAACCAACTTGATCGCGTTTTCGTTCGTCTTTGGGACGAACAGCGCGATGATGAGCGCCCCCAGCGCGGGCAAGAAAACGACGACCGTGAGCATCGAAATGTTCATCGGCTAAGGCTCCTAAAACTTCATTCAGGGTAGAAATAAATAAGCGCTAATAATGGCGAAAATTCCAAGTGTGATAATCAGTGCATAATTTTGCACGTAGCCTGTTTGCCAGCCACGTAAAATGCGCGAGGACCAAGAGAGCTCATCACCCACAGCGTTGACGGCACCGTCGACGACCATGTCGTCAAACGCTACGCTGGTGGAAGCGCTCCTCTTAGTGGCGTTGCTGACTCCGTTGACGACTCCGTCGACCAAAGCATCATCGATTACCCAGAGGGCGTCTCCGGCGTCCTTAGTTCGGTTAACGAACAGCATGTCGTACAACTCGTCGACGTAGTACTTATTCCATAGAACCTGGTAGGCACCCTGGAAGCGCTCGTATAGTTCGTTCGCACGGCTCGGTATCTTGATGTAGATCAGGTACGCAAAGCTGATACCGGCGAGCGCAACGGCGATCGAGGTCAACATCAGCATCAGTTCGAGGCCGTGACCGGCTTCCTCCGCAGCGTGCTCCGCCTCTTGCACAAAGTTAATTGCAGGTTGGACCGATGCTAGTAACGAATCGCGGGTTGACGCGACCGCGGCGTGCGATTCGCCTCCTAGCGATGGAGCGAGCCATTCAAAAAGGTTAAAGCGCTCGTGGAGGGCGGCAAGCGGACCGACACGCAGAACGCCCGGGATGATGATGTAACCGCCGAAGATGGAAAGGACCGCGAGCACCATCAGCGGCACCGTCATTGCCTTGGGACTCTCGTGGGCATGATCCTCAACGTGTTGATCCATACGTGATTCGCCCCGAAAGACGACAAAGTACATGCGAAACATATAGAAAGCAGTGAGCCCGGCGACTAGCGTTCCAATGGCCCAAAAAACTGGGTGACCGTAAGGCCCAGACCAGGCGTACCACAGTATTTCGTCTTTGGAGAAAAAGCCTGACAGCCCAGGAATTCCAGCGATCGCCATACAGCCGACTAGGAACGTCCAGTGGGTTGTGGGCATATATTTCTTAACGTTGCCCATCTTCCACATGTCGAGCTCGTCGTGCAGAGCATGCATAACCGAGCCAGCTCCGAGGAATAGGAGTGCCTTAAAAAAAGCGTGCGTCACCAGGTGAGAAACGCCAACTGTGAAGGCGCCGACACCACACGCCATTACCATGTAGCCAAGCTGGCTGACGGTCGAGTAGGCGAGGACTCGCTTAATATCGTTTTGTACCAGCGCAATGGTTGCTGCCATCAAAGCGGTTAGAGCGCCCACTATCGCGACTGAGGTCATTGCGATCGGCGATAGCGAGAACAAAACACTGGAGCGAGCGATCATATACACCCCGGCGGTTACCATGGTGGCGGCGTGGATAAGCGCCGACACTGGCGTCGGGCCTTCCATCGCGTCGGGCAACCAGACGAACAGTGGAATTTGGGCGCTTTTACCAGCTGCCCCAATCAAAAAGAACAAACACGCGGCGGTAATCGCCCCTGCGCCGATCTCGAACTCATGTGCCCGTTCGAAGACCTCGAGATACTGGACACTGCCGAAGGTGAAGAAGACTGTGAAAATGCCGAGGATGAAGCCAAGATCACCGATGCGATTGACAATAAATGCCTTCTTGCCAGCGTCACCGGCTGAACGCTTACCAATGTAGTAGCCGATCAGAAGATACGAGCACAGTCCGACCCCCTCCCAGCCGATGAACATCAGGCCATAAGAGTTACCGAGCACCAAAATCAGCATGAAGAACATGAACAGATTCAGGTAGGTAAAGAATCTGTAATAACCTGCGTCCCCACGCATGTAGCCGACGGCATAGATATGGATCAAAGAGCCGACGCCTGTCACCATGAGGATCATTACCGCTGACAACGGGTCGAGCAGAAAGGCGAACGGGACGCTGAAGGTCGCCGTTTTTTCGTGTAGCGAGTCATCAGTCAAATGAGCGACACCTGACGGGATCCATTCGTAGAGCGTGATCTCTTCGTGGCGCTCCTCCACCGGCCGCTGTGCTAGTTCATAAACTGCACCAACTGATAGGACGAACGACGTGAGAATCGTGGCACAGGCGATTAAGGCGATGACCTTTTCACTTTTAATCCGCCTGCCGAACAACCCGTTGATGGTGACACCGACCATCGGGATGAGCGGGATTAGCCAGAATAGATCGATCACGATTCCAGATTAGCCTTTCAGTAAGTTGAATTCGTCGACGTTGATCGCTTCCTTGTTGCGAAACAAAGCGATCACCAGGCCCAGGCCGATGGCGACTTCAGCGGCGGCGACGGTAATGCTGAAGATAGAGAAGATTTGTCCTGTCAGGTCGGGGTGGAAATATGACACCGCGACAAGGTTTATATTGGCCCCGTTAAACATGAGCTCGAGCGACATCAACACGAGGATCACGTTTCGTCGCACCAACACGCCGATGGCGCCGATAGAAAAGAGCATCGCTGAAAGTATTAGGTAGTGATTCAGTCCGATGCCGTCCATATCAGACTCGCTTCTTTGCTAAATAGATAGCCCCGATCATAGCCACCAGCAACAGCATGGAGACTACTTCGAAAGGCAATATGTAATCGGTGTACAGGGTCATGCCGATGGTCTCAATGTTGCCACCGTTGACCGTACGCAAAGCGGCGCTGATCTGGTCCGGTGGGGGCGGCTCGCTACCTTGAGTCCCGGCCCACATCATGAAACCGAGCTCCGCAAGCAGCACGCAGACGAGCAGTACCGCTGGCAACCACTGCCGGTGCAAGTACTCCACGCGCTTCAGCTCATTGAGGTTGACTAGCATGATTACAAAAAGAAACAGGACCACGATACCGCCGGCATAAACCAGGATCTGCACGGCAGCGATGAATTCCGCCTCGAGCAGGAGGAACAATGCACCAACGCCGACGAACGACACAACCAGCCAGATTACCGAGCGCACTAGACTGCGGCTCGTAACCATACCCAGCGCACCGCCAAGGATGATCGCTGATATAAGGTAAAAGGCTGTTTGCGACACGTTTAGCGCTCGTAGTGGACGATCGCGTGTCCCTTATGGAGGATCGCGAGATCATGGACCAGATCGGCGCGGTTATACGTCGCGCCTTCGAATTCGTTGGAATGGTAGATAGCGTCGACCGGGCATACCTCTTCGCACAACCCGCAAAATAGGCAGCGTGCATGATCAAGATAAAAGTAAGAGGCGTATTTTGATCCTTTGCCTAAGCCTTTCTCACCTTCGAGAACAATGCAGTTGTCCGGGCAGATTTTCTCGCACAGAAAGCAGGCGATGCACAGGTCGTCATCGACTCGTAGGATGCCGCGATAGTTCGGATGAAGCACGCTTCGCTCAAGCGGGTAGCGCACGGTCACATTAGGTTTGAACGTATAACGTAACGTCGTCCACAGCCCAGTGATCAGGTCAGTGAGCAGCGCAGTGGCCGCCAAACTTTTTTTCGGAGCCGGCATTTCCGTACTTTCAGTTGTTATCTGTCGCAGCGGTTAACTGGACAGAGAATCCATAATGATGATGAACAGCCCAGTGATAAAAAGATTGGCGATTGAAAGCGGGATGAACACTTTCCACCCGAGTCCCATCAACTGATCGTAGCGGTAACGTGGGTATGTTCCGCGCAGCCAGATGAAGAAATAGATAAAAAACCCGACTTTCAGGACGAACCACGAGAAGCCAGGTATAAAGTCGAGAAACGATAGCAGTTCAACATTGGGAAACGGTCGCATCCAGCCACCCAGGTAAAGCGTTACCAGCAAGCCACTCATCACGACCATCGCAGCGTATTCACCCAGCATAAAAAACGACCAGCGGAAACCTGAGTATTCAGTGAAATAGCCCGCCACCAGCTCAGCTTCCGCCTCGGGAAGATCAAAGGGAAGGCGGTTTGTTTCAGCGACCATGGCGATTATGAATAACACGAAGCCTACCGGCTGGACGAAGACGTACCATAAGCCCGCTTCTCGCTGTGCGTCGATTATGCCGTTCATCGAGAGGGTGCCGGCAATCATCAGCGTTGCAAGAATAGTGAATGTTAAAGCGACCTCGTAAGACACCATCTGCGCTGCTGACCGCAATGCTCCAAGCAACGGGTATTTCGAGTTGCTCGCCCAGCCGCCAAGTACCAATGAGTATGTTGACAGGCTCATTAATGCGAGCAAGAAGAGTACGCCGACGTTGACGTCAACGATGCTCAAGCTTATGTCGTAGCCAAATAGCGTGAAGCCTTCACCCATCGGCAAGAATGCGAGTCCGGTAAGGCCGACTACCAGGAGAATGATGGGTGCAATCTTGAAGACGAAGACGTCTGCATCACGTGGTGCGATGTCTTCCTTGGTCAGTAGTTTGACCGCATCGGCGATTGGTTGCAGCAGACCGTAGGGTCCAACGCGCATCGGCCCAAGGCGACTCTGGATGAATGCTAGAACCTTTCGTTCGACATAGACGATGTAGCCGACCAATAGCGGAAAAACAAGAAGGATCGCCAAGATTAGAATCGATGGGATGATGACGTAATCTGACAGCCAGGTGTTGTTCATCGATCGACGTCTCCCAGCACGATGTCGATGCTGCCAATGACGGTGACTACGTCAGCTATTAGAAGACCTTTGACCATCTGCGTGATCGCTGCCAGATTCACGAAGGATGGTGCTCGAATCTTGCACTTGTACGGCTTGTTACTGCCGTCCGCAACCATGTAATAGCCTAGCTCGCCCCGAGGCGCCTCAATCTGGTGATAGACCTCTTTGCCAGCTTCGATCTTCAGGAGCTTGGGCACTTTCCCAGTGATCGGACCATCCGGCAAATTATGTAGGCATTGCTCGACAATTTTTACTGATTCACGCATCTCCCTGAGTCGAAGCGCATAGCGGCCGTAGGAATCGCAGTCGTTACTGACAGCGATTTCGAAATCGACCTTATCGTAAGCGGCATAAGGCATCGCCTTGCGGATGTCGTAGGCAACACCGGAGCCTCGGAGCAGTGGCCCGGAGAGCGCCATGTCAATCGCTTCCTCGGCGCTAATCACGCCTACGCCAACAGTGCGGTCCATCCAGATGCGGTTATTTGAAAGCAGCAATTCATATTCGTCGACACGGTCAGGGAAGGTGGCGCAGAAGCCAAGCACCGCTTTAGCCCATCCATCCGGCAAATCACGACGGAGGCCGCCAGGCCGGAATGCCGTAGTTGTCAGCCGGTCACCGAGGGCTGCTTCAAAAAAATCGAGAATGACCTCTCGCTCGCGGATCGTCCACATGAGCATCGTCTGGGCACCGATGTCCATGGCGTGGGTGCCAAGCCAGATCAGGTGGCTAGCAATACGCGACAGTTCACAAACAGCAGTGCGCACGAATTGCGCTCGTTCTGAAACCTCATAGCTGCCAAGTTTTTCAACTGTTTCGCAATACCCGAGGTTGCCATTTGGTGCAGCGAGGTAGTCTGTGCGATCAGTGTATGGAACATTCTGATAATAGTTGCGCGTCTCGCACAGCTTCTCGGTACCACGATGCAGGTACCCGATGACCGGCTTGCAATCGACAATGGTTTCGCCGTCGAGATAGAGGATGAGGCGAAGCACGCCGTGCGTCGATGGGTGCTGAGGCCCCATGTTCAGTTCCATCTCGTGTGTTTTCAGCATGTGCTCAACAAATTCCGTAGGCTAACTTTCCGGTGTCTCGTCAGGTTTTTCCGATTGCTCAGGTTCCGGTGTCTCGTCAGGTTTTTCCGATTGCTCAGGTTCCGGTGTTTCGGTCTCTGGTGTCCACAATGAACCGACGATACCGGTACTCGATAACTGCCGCTCCTGCTCGGTCATTTCGTAGTCACCGCGAATACGGTCAAACCGCCCGCCTCGGAAGGCTGCTTGCTGCCGGGTCAACAACTCCAGATTTGGTCCTTCCAAGGGGTAGTCTTTGCGGAGGGGGAACCCTTCCCAGTCCTCAGGCAAAAAGATGCGCTCCAACTCGGGATGCCCCAGAAACTCAACCCCATAGAGGTCGTAGGCTTCGCGTTCGTGCCAGTTTGCTGTTCCCCAGACATCGGTGGCACTGGGAACGCCCTCGCCGTCTTCGCAGCCGACTTTAAGGGTCAGGAAGTGGTTCACAGCGATGGAATAGAGATGGTAGATCACGTCGAAACGCGGCGAGCGCTCGGTCCAATCAGTGACCGTCAGACTGGCTAAGTAATTGAACTTGGTTAATTCGTTGTCGCGCAGCCAGGTCAGGACGTTGATCACGTTGTCAACGTCTGTCCGAACCAGCGGGAGGCCAGCTGTGTCTTCACCCTCGTGTTGGACATCACTTGGGAATTGTTCTAGCAAGGCGGTGACCAGAGGGTTGGGTTCTGGCGCCACGCTTTCGCCAACTTCTGCCTGCGATTCGTTAGATTCGTTTTGGGGCTTTTCGTCTGCCATTTTGGCTGCTAACTCTTGTTACAAGGATTGCTGTTTTTTTGTCCCGGCGGTGTGCTATTTACGCAGTACGTGCATTTCGTCGATTTTGTCCTGGAGTCGCAGCACACCATATAGTAGAGCCTCCGGGCGGGGAGGGCATCCGGGAACAGAAACATCCACAGGTACAATCCTGTCGACGCCCTGTAGGACGCTATAGGTTGGGTAGGGGCCACCGCAGGTTGAGCAGGAACCCATCGAGATGACCCACTTTGGGTCGGGCATCTGGTCGTAGAGGCGCTTGATTATTGGCGCCATCTTCAGTGTTACGGTGCCAGCGACGATCATCAGGTCGGCCTGTCGGGGTGTTGCGCGGAAGACCTCAGCACCGAAGCGAGCCATATCGTAACGGGAGCAGGTGGTCACGATCATTTCGATGGCGCAGCAGGCCAGGCCAAATGTCATTGGCCAGATGGCAGATTTGCGAGCCCAATTGACTACGCCATCCACGGTTGTCGTAAGAATATTTTCTTCAAACTTATGTTCTGCTATACCCATTCAAGTGCTCCACGCTTCCAAGCGTATATGTAGCCGAATATAAGGATGGCAATGAAGATGACCATCTCAATAAACCCGAACAACGCTAGCTGTCTGAACTGCACGGCCCAGGGAAATAAGAAGATTGTCTCGACGTCGAAAATCAGAAACAACATTGCGACGATATAGAAACGAATTGAAAAACGTTGGCGCGCATCACGCACTGGCTCGACACCGCATTCATAGGGCTCCAGCTTGCCTTCCAGGTCTCGCCCAGCCGGGCGGATAAGGCTACCTGCAACCAGGCCGATGACAGCGAATACGGTAGCGGCCACAGCAAACAGCGCGATCGGAAGGTATGCGCCCATAGTGGAAGTGCGAGAGTGATCTCAGGTGGAGCAAAGGAGGATGCGTGGAACCAAGGATTTTCTACCACAGGCCCTCAGGGCTGTCAATCAACTGCAAACCTTAATAGTCCTTGTATCTCATTGAATAATAAGAACTTGTGGGCTTCTGAGGTCCTAATTCCCTATATTAAAGAGAAGCTATAATTTGTCAGTCAAAGGGGCTGATTGTCTGCCCTAGAAGGTGTCGGGCGGATCGGCTCATCCTCTCTTTTGGGTGAGGTGATAAAGTTCGTTTGACTCCTCGATTCTTTCCACAGAAAAGGTGGTGTAATGCAGCGACGCCTAGCCCACAGCGTCGGGTCCTGCGATGGTGTGCTCGGTATCCGAAGCTTCAAGGCCGTGAGCCAACCGCTCGACGGTTTTGCTGGCTTCCAGGCAGACTGCGTTGGTCGTGAACTGTTCGTTATGCGTATCAGCAAAAGAATCTTGGGAGATCCACCTCTAAAGGTCCCCAGGAGACGGTGTTCTCTTTTGGAAAAGGGGTTGATGTAGATCGATCTGTCATGGTGGCACAGGATGGGAAGGCATCGAAAAATAGACAACCTCCGTTGGAGTTGCTCCGTAATTTGCCAGCGGTAGAACGGGTTCTAGAGCATCCGGAGGTGGTGGCCTGGATTGAAGACGTGGGCTGTAGCCGCCAATTTGCGGCCCGTGCAACTAGCACTTTTCTCGAAGAAATCCGTGCCGCACTGGTCTCTGGAGAGCTGGACGGTAAGACGATGAAAACTCGTCTCGATAACCTGGCTTCTGGCGTTGCTGCAGTGGCCGGCAAGCTTACCCAGCCTCATCTGCGCCATGTAATCAATGCTACCGGTATTGTGGTACATACAAACCTTGGCCGATCACCGTGGCCGGCTGCAGCGGCGGCACGCGCTGCTGGCCTTGGGCAGCGTTACTTGAACCTTGAATTCAACCTTGAGGATGGGGGACGTGGCCAGCGTGGCAAGGCCGTCGAATCTCTTGTCAACCAGTTGCTACCTGGTACCGGAGTCGTTGTCGTCAACAACAATGCTGCCGCAGTTCTTTTGGTCCTTAATACGTTGGCCGAAGGCAAGGAGGTGGTTGTTTCACGGGGCCAGCTGGTGGAGATTGGTGGCTCGTTTCGCGTTCCTGAGGTGATAGCCAAGAGCCAGTCGATTCTGCATGAGGTGGGAACCACGAACCGTACCCGGAGTCGCGATTTCGAGGAAGCGATTGGCCCTCAGACGGGAGCCTTGTTGAGTGTGCACCCGAGTAACTACAGGGTCGTTGGGTTTACTGAAGAAGCTGAACTTGAAGAGCTTGCTGCACTCGGGCGTGACCACGGTGTCCCAGTTATCGAAGATCTTGGCAGCGGTTGCTTGTTTGGTCTCCGCGACGTTGGTATCCACGATGAGCCCACCGTGGCTCAGCGACTGGCGACTGGCGTCGATCTAGTGACTTTTTCTGGAGACAAACTCCTTGGCGGCCCCCAGGCAGGGTTCATAGTCGGCAAGCCCGACTACGTCGCCCGTGTGCGATCAAATCCTTTGTACCGTGCCCTGCGCTTGGACAAGGCGACCACTCTAGCGCTTGAGGGGACACTGGCGATCTACGTTAATGGTGACCTCGATGATATCCCGACGATCCGGATGCTACGCATGCCCATAGCTGATCTTGAATCTCGGGCGAAGGCTATGGCGGATCGTTTGATGAAAGAGGAGTGTGGTGCTCTGCTCGAGATCGTAAAGGTTTTTTCCCAAGTTGGCGGTGGGGGTGCTCCGGGGAAAGATTTGCCATCATTTGGACTGTCGATCAATCCGCCGGACACGGCCCACGCCCTTGTTGCGCGCCTGCGAGATGCTGATCCTCCAATTATTGCCCGAATCGTTGGGGGTCGCGTAATTTTGGACGTGCGCACCGTCCTCCCGGATGAAGATGATGCGTTGGTTGGCTCTGTAGCGAAGGCTCTGATTGATTAATCGCGCGGCAAATAAGCAGGCAAACGAAGTCCTTCAGAGACAGACCACCTCGAATTGCTCTTGGTGCATCTGCCCATCCGGCAATAGGCTGACTGGTGCCTGAACCTCAGAGCGGATTTGGTGCAGCATCGCACGTTCGGACTGTTGCAGTGCTGTTGCGATCGAGGAGCTCGTGCGAAGCACGATGCCGTTACCATTGAGCTCTTCCTTCAAGCGTCTCACTTCACGGAGAATTTCGATGCAGATCGTCTCAACAGATTTTACCTGTCCCCTACCAGAACAGTAGGGGCACGGTTGCAGCATGATGCGCTCAAGGCTTTGCTTTACCCGCTGTCGGGTGAGCTGGATGAGCCCGAACTCGGACATTGGTAGTACATGGGTCTTCGCTCTGTCCTTCTTGAGCTCTTCAATCAGCGAATGTAGAACCTTCTCGTCGTTGGCCTTCTGTTCCATGTCGATGAAATCAATGACGATAATGCCCCCCATATCACGTAGGCGAAGCTGCCGGGCAATCTCCTTTACCGCCTCGAGGTTGGTCTTCAACACGGTGTCTTCGAGACGCCGTTTGCCGACGTATTTGCCGGTGTTGATATCGATTGCGACCAACGCTTCGGCTTGGTCGATGACCAGGTAGCCACCGGATTTTAGCCAAACTTTTGCTTCGAGAGCTTTGTCGAGCTGTTGCTGGACCTTGAAGGAGTCAAAAATCGGCATGTTCTTTTGATAGTGTTCAATCTTTTCGACCATGGTTGGCTGGAGCTGGCCGACGAAGCTCTTGGCGCGCTCGTATTCTTGTTGGTCATCGATCACAACACGGTCGAAATCGTCGGCAAAAACGTCGCGCAGCAAACGCAACAGAACCGAAAGGTCCTTGTGAATCAAACTTGGCGCCTTAGCGTCCTCGGAGCGGCGTTTAATTTCTTCCCATGCCTCGATAAGGAACATCGTGTCGTCCTGGAAGTCTTTCTGGCTCTGACCGGTTGCGGCAGTGCGTGCGATCAGCCCCCCGGCATTCTTGGGGCGAATGTTTCTGATGATCTTCCGCAGACGATTTCGCTCGTTGCGGTCGGGAATCTTGCGGGATACACCGATTTGATCAACGGTCGGCATGTAGACCAGGAACCGGCCCGGCAGAGAGACATTGGTTGTAATCCGAGCGCCCTTTGTTCCAAGTGGAGCTTTGGAAACTTGCACCAGGATCTCGTCACCCTTTTTTAGAAGATCTTCAATTCTCTGTCGTTCACGGGCACGGCGGCTGCGACGTTTGCTGGGCTTGTGGGCATCTTCCTCTTCATCGCTCTCCATCCAGCTGGAAAATTGCTCGATGTCGGCGAGCACGTCCGAGACATAGAGAAAGCCATCGCGTTCAAGGCCAATGTCGACGAAAGCGGATTGCATGCCCGGAAGAACCCGGCTCACCCGACCTTTGTAGATATTGCCGACCAGCCCGCGTGCCTGGGCCCGTTCAAGAACAACTTCTGTTAACTGTCCATCTTCCAGGATGGCAAGGCGTGTTTCATCGTTGCCAGAATTGGTGATGATTTCTTTGCGAGCCATGAAAATATCTCCGCGTGCCCCGACCCGGGGGAAACGCGATACGTCGACGTCTCACCGCTCCGGATGGGCGCTTGAGCACAAGGCGCACCGGTCCCTTGTCATGGAATCGACGAGGGTTCACGTACAGAAACGGCAGTTGGTATATCTGCCCGGTGATCGTTGCGCTGTTAAATAAGGTGAAAACAAGGAAACCCTTTCGGATCGCTCGCTTGCTGCCGCTGGCAGCCCGAAACGGGAGAACGCGTCGCCACTCTAGGCATCCGCCTACGCTCTCTACCGATGGGGCGTGCGTTTCAGCCCGCGTTAGCTAACGATCCAGAAACTCGTATAAAATCCATTATAGCCGATTCTTCGTGGATGTGGCTATTGTTCAGGCATAAACGCTAGGATTCAATTCAGGAAACGGCGGTTTCGCACGGATATTACTAGGCCTATAGCAATTCCGCTTGTCAACGCCGAAGAGCCACCGTACGAGAGAAGGGGTAGGGGAATCCCGGTAATTGGGGCAAATCCGATCACCATACCGACGTTGACTAAAAGGTGGTAGAGCATCACTGTGGCCACTCCAGTGGCTATGTACGCACCGGCGCGATCACGGGCTAAGCGCGCGGTTTGTAGCACGCGCAGCAACAGCACCAGGTAGAGGGAGAGCACAAGTGTTACGCCGATGAAGCCAAGCTCTTCTCCAAGCACCGCGAAAACCAAGTCGGTGTGCTGGGCAGGTAGAAAATTCCCTTTGCTTTGGCTCCCGGCGTAGAGCCCGGTTCCGACCAGTCCGCCTGACCCGACGGCGATCTTTGATTGGACGATCTGGTAGGCAGCCCCCAGTGGGTCGCGTCCGGGGTCGAGAAAGGTTAGAAGTCGGGCACGCTGGTAATCCTCGAGTAGGAAGTACCCGAATGGTGCCATCCCCACAGAAGCTACCGTCAAACGCATGGCGGATGCGTAGCGGATCCCTGCCACCCAAGCGATTCCAGCGAGTATTGGCAAGAAGCTACTGGCGGTACCCAGATCGGGTTGCACTGCAACCAGTATAAACGGCACTAGAACTAACACCGCCGCCACGAATAGGCGACGGGTGCCAAATGGTAGGGGATCAAGCTCAGAAAAATAATGAGCGAGCGCGAGGATGACCACTATCTTGGTCAATTCCGACGGTTGCACACCCATGCTTCCAATGTTCAACCAGCTCCGAGTTCCGGATGTCACTGGGCCGAACAGTAAAAGCCCGACAAGGACAAACATGGCAAGTGCCCACAGCTCATAAGCACGACTAATTAACTTGCGATAGTCGATGGCCGAGACGACTACAGCGAAAATGATCGCTGTTATTGCCCAAACAATCTGTCGTTGAAAGTGTCCAGAATCGCTGGCAGAAGCGACCAGCAAAACCCCTACCCCGAACAGCAGAGATAGATCAAACAGCAGCAGGTAGTCGAAGGCGCGGAACGTACGCCGGTCGAACAGGATCATCGCTTTGTTTCTTCCGTCGCCTCGAAATAGGTAGTCATCAACTGACCAGCGACGGGCGCAGCGGCGACACCGCCTCCAACACCATGCTCGATGAAGACGACAATCGCAATCTCTGGTTTTTCAACGGGTGCGATACCTACGAACCAGGCATGGTTCCTAAGACCCTCGGGGCGTTCTTCCTCGGGGCCTGCTGCAACTGCCGAAGCCACTTGAGTGGTGCCGGTCTTACCACCGAAGTCGTAGTTTGGGTTGGCAGCTCGGCGTCCTGTGCCGGTTACTGGCTTCAACGCTGCGCGCATCCCGGCCAGGAGTGCTTCGCGATGATCAGGACGGAGGTCGACCTCGATGGCTTGATCGTGGGGCACATGTCTTGAACGACTATTTCCGGTGGAACTTTCCACCTTCTCAATCAAATAGGGCTTCATCTTCAGCCCTGTGGCCAGCGTTGCCACCATGTGAGCAAGCTGCAACGGCGTGGTGTTTATTGGTCCCTGACCGATCGACAAACCTATGGTTTCTCCCAGATACCAGTTGCCATCTCGGGGTGGTAGAGCCTGGGCGATCCACTCCTTAGTTGGCAGGATACCTGTCGCTTCGTCAAGAAGGTCAATCCCAGTTTGGGCACCGAGTCCATATCGCTGTGCAACCTCGATGATCTGTTCCCGGGAAAGCTTAGTTCCGAGTTCATAGAAGTAGACGTTGCATGAGCGACCAATGGCGCTTTCCAGGTTCACCCTCCCGTGTATGGCATTACAACTTCGGTATTGCCCGTAGTACATCCCGCCTCCAGTACAGGTGACCGTTGTTTCGGGCCTTATCCTGCCAGCTTCGAGGCCTGCAACGGCCACCAGTAGCTTGAAGATCGACCCCGGAGGGTATGCACTTTGTAAGGCACGATTTTGAAGGGGTGTAGCGGGATCGTTCGTTACGGCGTTCCACTCGGCTTGCGAGAAGCGCCGTGCGAACATATTGGGGTCGAACGTCGGAGCAGATGCCAATGCTAGCGTACCGCCGGTGTTGACATCGAGCATCACAATGGCCCCCTTTTTCCCCTCAAGCAAAGCCTCCGCTTGTTCCTGTAACCTCGCATCGAGGGTTAGAGTGAGCGTGTTTCCGGGCTCCGGTGGAATCTGGTTCAAAACTCGAATGGTTCGCCCTGCACTATTGACGATGATCTCTTCTACACCGGCAAACCCTGACAGCAGGCTGTCATGAACGCGCTCAAGGCCAAGTTGGCCGACAATATCGCCCATTCGATAGCGGTCTTGCTCCCAGGCGGCTAGCTGCACGGCGTTAATTTCACCAACGTAGCCCATCACGTGCGCGGCGACGGTTCCTTTTGGGTAATGGCGCTTATGCTCGGATTGGATCAAGACTCCGGGATACTCAAACGACCTTGCTTCAATCGCTGGCACCAAAGAAGGGGCAATGTCTCCGGCAATGACGATCGGTCGAAAAACAGGAATGCCCTGCTGCCTCTGATCAAGGCGTTTGTGCAGCATGGCAGGTGTGACGTTCAGGACGTCGGCGAGCCATTGGAGGGTTGCATCTCGATCATCGAGCTCTTCGCGGACAATGGCGACATTAAACGCAGGCCTGTTAGCGGCGAGTAGCGACCCCTTACGGTCGGTAACCAAGCCACGCGGAGCACGAACGATGATGCTTTGGTGGCGGTTGTTCTCGGCGAGCTCACGATAGTGTTCCCCGTGTACCACCTGGAGGCGCCAAAAGCCCAACAGCAACAGCGTGACCATCAAGATGACAAAGCCTTCGGCAAGGTGTATCCGACGTCTCATCCGGCTAAGGACAATCGGGCTTTCCAACGTCTCGTCGTTTGAAGCACTATGGTTGCGGCGGAAGATCAGTCCCCAGTGCCTACCTTTGCTCCCTTTTGAAGACTCGGGGCGCCACGGGCCGACTGTGTTCATTCGCCATCACCCGTAACGCCGACGTCGACCCGAACGCGGCGGTGCTTGATTAGTTCTCGCTGCTGCCATTTGCGACCGGTGTAGGCGACCAACATTGTTGCTGCACTGGTTGCCGCAGCTCCCAGGGAGACATCGCCTAAGCCAAACGGCGCTGGCCGCCCGAGTGATACCTGCCAGGCCATCACGATTAACCCTTCAATTATCACTGCCAAGCCTGTGATCATGGCCCTCGACAGTGGGCCACGCAACACAAACAGGCTGCTGAACATCGCAATGGTTGCCGCTATTGCGGTCTTAGCAAACGCATGGAGCCCAATTATGCCACCAGCAAGGCTGTCTTGGATTAAACCTGCGCCCGCGCCGAGGAGAATCGACCGTCGGAACGAGCTGCGCAGCGACTGCAGAACGACATACATCAGTAGCCAGTCGACCCTCCCGAGTCCCGACCAGACCTGAGGCAAAAATATCTGCAGAAGACCGAGGCCCAACAACACAAGCATCGAGAGGAGCGCGGTCATTCGCGATCCGTTTGTGGGGAAAGGAGCAGCACTTGTCCAATTTGCAGGACGTCAGTGAAAGAATCGACGTCGATGTTGAGAAATAGCGCCGTTTCAGCTCGTACCACTGGTAGTTGAGGAAGCCCTGGGGCGGGCGCTCCTTCAGTGACGCGAAGTACTCGGCCGATTTCGAACCCCGCCGGGTAGATCCCGTCGTCGCCTGAGGTGACCACGATGTCGCCCCCCTTGACGTCAGCTAGGCTAGTGACGTAATCGAGTTTGAGAACAGCACTACCGGCGCCATGGACGACACCGTGAGCCAAGGTTCGAACGATCTTGGCGCCGACCGCATTTCGCGAGTTGGTGATTAGCTGTACGATTGCCGTCCACGGGCTTACTTGGATGACCCGACCGACCACGACACCGGTGGTCGATATGACCCCCGACCCAATTTCGATACCATCACGTGACCCACGATTGACTGTGAACGTTTCATAACCGTGCGCCATGTCGCGTCCGATGACCTGCGATGCGATCGAGTGGGTCGCGATGCGATTCTGTAAGTTCAATAGCTCCTTTAGGCGGATGTTTTCGCGTGACGTTTCCTCCAATGTCATGATCCGACGTTCAAGATAAATCACGCGTTGTTGTAGGGCGTCTGCCGCGGCAGCTTGACTGGTCAGTGCCACATAGTCGGACCAGCCAGAAGAGACCCTGGTCCACAGTTCGGAAATGAGACGATGGGCCGGCGAGACTACAGTTTGAATCGCACCCGCAACAGTGTTGGCAGTCTTAGCGCGATTGACCTGATACGAAATCATCACGAAGAAACCAAACAGCAGCCCGATAAGGAGCATAAGGGAGCTCGCCTGGCGGCCGATTGTTTTCATGTCGCCTCAGCTCATCGGTTGGGCATCATCCCGTCTCACCTACGGCCGGCACACCTGCCGCAGTAGATCCAGGTCATCGAGAATTCGCCCGACGCCGAGTACACACGCGGACAATGGGTCTTCGGCAACAGAAACAGGAATCCCCGTTTCTTCCCGTAGCCGCAGATCAAGGTTACGCAACAAAGCCCCGCCACCGGTCAAAATCACCCCTTTGTCGATGAAGTCGGCGGACAGTTCGGGTGGAGTACGCTCGAACGCCATTCGTACCGATTCCACGATCGAAGATGTGACTTCACTGAGCGCATCGCGAATTTCGCGGTCCGTGATGGTAACTGTTTTCGGTCTGCCTTCGATTAGGTCGCGTCCTTTGATGTCCATAGTCATCTGCTCATCCAGAGGATGCGCGGAGCCGATGTTGACTTTGACATCTTCGGCCGTGCGATCACCGATGAGCAAATTATAGTTTTGCTTAATGTAGCTGATGATTGCTTCATCCATTGCCGTGCCGCCGACGCGAATTGATCGCGAGTACACAATGCCACCCATTGAAATAACTGCCACATCAGTTGTGCCGCCGCCGATGTCGACCACCATATTCCCGGAAGGTTCGGTTATTGGAAGCCCGGCCCCAATGGCGGCAGCCATAGCTTCTTCGATTAAGAACACTTCCATCGCCTTAGCACGGTAGGCGGTATCCCTGACGGCGCGTTCTTCTACCTGAGTGATACCGCTTGGCACTCCAATTACGATACGCGGGCGAACCCAGATGCGCCCTTTGTTGGCACGGCGAATGAAGTACGAAATCATCTTCTCTGTAACGTCGAAATCGGCGATGACACCGTCCTTCAGTGGGCGAACCGCGACAATATGGCCTGGCGTACGGCCGAGCATTTCTTTAGCCTCCGAGCCCACTGCCACAACTTTGTTGTTGTTTGTGTTGATCGCAACAATCGAGGGCTCCGACAACACCACGCCGCGCCCCGCTGTGAATACCAGCGTATTCGACGTGCCGAGGTCGATGGCTATATCGTTAGAAAAGAAGGACAAAATTCGGGACATAGAATCCGAGCCAGGTAAGCGCATGAGGCTTTCACATCGCCACGGAAAAAGCGTTCCGTCGCATCCTCGCACCCATTACTATCTTACTGGGCGCGGGTACAAAGGAACGCGTACATCCAAGGGCGACACAACAGCCCCGGAAGTCTAGCATGGCCCTGGCTACCCCGGAACAATAGATTCACTGAATTCGAGGTACTTTAGTGCAAAAGACTTGCTTTTCACGGTGTTGCTCGAAAGTCTGCTTGTCCCCCGCACTGTCGCGCGGCTACCATTAGTTTTCTTATCGCCAGTGCCATCGTCCCGCCGCCCACTTTCCTTCTTTTGAGCTAATACAGAGACTAGTACCAAGGTAAGGTTGAAACGTGCTCGATACCATGCGTCGCAACGTTCGCAAACTCTCGTGGGTGTTGTGGCTTGTCATCATTGCCTTCATTGCTTTTTATATTCCTGACCTGATCCGCGGGCCGTCAAACATCGTTGCCCGTGTTGACGGGGAGCCGATTTATATCGATGATTTCCAGCAGGCACTCCAGCAGCAGACCGCCTACTATCAGAGTGTCAGTGGAGGAAATCTTCCCGATGATTTCCTGCAGCAGATGCAGATCCGCGAGATTGTGCTTGAGTCACTGATCCGTGACCGCCTCATCCTGGCCGCTGCTCGCGATCAAGGTTTATCGGTTAGCGCGCGTGAGATACAGGCGCGTATCATGGAGTATCCGGCATTTCAGGAAGACGGCATTTTTATCGGGCCCGACCGTTACAAGCAGATACTCCAGGCCAACGGGCTTTCGTTCGAGGGGTTCGAGCGTCAGGTACACAATGAAGTCCTCTTCGAAAAATTTGCCGAACTGGTGAGCAATGGAGTCACGGTTACCAACCGAGAGATTGAGGACGCCTACCAGCGGGCCAACGAGCAAGCTCAATTTGACTTCTTCGTCGTTCCCTCCACAGGCCTCGAATCTGAAGCTTCGGAATTATTGACGGATGAAGCGGTACGTATGCTGTTCGAAGAAAACATCTTCGACTATCGGGTGCCCGAGAGACGTAGGGTCAGTTTCGCGGTTATTGAGACAGAAGCCATTCGAGAATCTGTCGAACTCGACGAGCAGGAACTGCGGACCGCGTACGCAGCAAGCATTGAAGAATTCACGATCCCAGAGGAAGTACGTGCTCGACATATCTTGTTTCGTCTACCGCCGGAACCGGACGAAGAGACGATTACCGAGACAAGTAGAACTGCTCAGGAGATCCTCGGCAAGGTTCGTAACGGTGCTGATTTCTCAGCCCTTGCCGAAGAGAACTCTGATGATACTGCAACCGCCACGTCCGGCGGAGACCTTGGGTGGTTCCGTCGTGGTCGCATGACCCCGGAGTTCGAGGAAGTAGCCTTTTCCCTCGAAATTGATGAGACGTCGGATATCGTACAGACGCCGTTTGGCCTGCACATTATCCGTTTGGATGGCAGCCGCCCGGAGCAGGTGCGGCCTTTCGAAGAGGTGCGCGGCCAACTTGACCAGCGTGTTACGCTTGAGCGTTCCGAGGAGATTGCAGACCAGCGGGCTGAAGAGCTAAGGGTCGAGGTGCTTCGGCGTACCAACTTTGAGGATCTCGCTGCCCAGTTTGGTTTGGAACTTCGCGTGAGCCCCGCGTTTTCACAACTCGAGGGTTTTTCTGAGGTGCTCTCGCCGGAGTTCACCCGCCAGGTGTTTGTCGCTGGGCGAGATCGAGTCTCGGAACCGATTCGGTTTGGTAATGGCTACGTAATCTTCCGCGTCGAGGAGATCGTCGAGTCGCACGAGCCGGAGTTGGCCGAGGTTGAGGACGCAGTGCGTAGTGACCTCATCAGCCAACTCGCCGAAGATCGTGCAGCCGAGGTGGCAGATGAATTCGCTGCGCGACTTGGGCAAGGCGAGGGATTCGATGTCCTGGCTGCTGAGATTGCTGCCCCGATCCAGTCAACGGAGCTGATCCAACGTGACGGAGTCGTTCCTGATTTGGGTCGGCAGTCGGCGTTGGTACTTGCGGCGTTCGACCACGCACCAGGTGAGGTGGGTGGTCCCGTGAAGGTCGACAGAGGCTATGCTCTGTTTCGCGTCACGGCCCATGTGCAGCCAGACTGGGGGCGGTACGCAACCGAGGGCGATGCGCTGAGGAACGAGATGCTTAACCAACGACGCAGCGGTCTTTTCGAGTCGCTTGTCCGCGAGTTGCGGGAGCAATACACAGTGGTGACCTACGAGGACATAACCGCCGCAATCATCAGCTGAAGAGAAACGGGTACTCCAAGGACCCTGCTAGCAATCGATAGCACCTTCATTTTCACGCTCCATGAGCCACTCGTCGATGCGCGCCTTCCTGAAGCGCCATTGATTGGCAACTTTAGAGGAAGGGATGCTACCCTCGCGCGCCATTCGATAAACGGTCGATTTATGTACGCGGAGGTACTTGGCAACTTCCTCCAGGGTCATGATAGTGGGATGCTGTTCGATACCTGCCTGAGATGAATCGACCATGTGCTCGCCCAGTGTGCGTTCCTATTAATTAGTAATCATTACAATCTATAACTGTTATTCAAAACAATAAATCTATCCATCAATATAAATTGAATATAAATTAATTATTTCGTCTAATAATTAGCACGTTTGTTTATCTAATAAAGTGCTTTTCGCAGACAATTAGATGACCCAGAGGAGACCGGGAATCTCGGGAAGAAGCTTAAATTGGCTGGATTGATCCCTCACGATAGCTGCCCTAAGATCCGAGTTTCAGCCAACCGAGTGTCGGGAGGTCAAAGGTGAACGCCGAGGAACTATCGGACAGCTTGGTGGGTTGGTTGCGGTCGGAAGTTAAGGCTGCTGGCTGCCGCGGCGTGGTGTTTGGACTGTCCGGAGGTGTTGACTCGTCGGCGGTCGCGGTGCTGGCGCGACGGGCATTCCGTGACGAGCATCTTGCTGTCATCATGCCGATCGAATCAGACCCTCGAGATCGAGAGGACGCCTTGCTGTTGGGGGAAAAGTTCGGTCTCCAGTGTCGCGAAGTCCATTTAAGCCCAGTTTTCGAAGCGTTTGCATCGACGTTAGAAATAGGTACGGCGATGGGCACTCATGATCTTTCGTTGAACAACATTAAGCCTCGCCTTCGCATGACAACGCTCTACTACTTTGCTGGTCGCAATCAGTATCTCGTCGTCGGAACTGGAAATCGCACTGAGCTGACACTGGGATATTTCACGAAGTACGGTGATGGAGGGGTTGATCTGCTCCCCCTAGGGCATCTTGTCAAGCATGAGGTGCGGGAACTTGCTGTTCACTTGGGAGTGCCCCAATCAATTGTCGACAAGCCGCCGACGGCAGGAATGTGGCAGGGCCAGACGGACGAGTCCGAACTCGGATTTTCGTACGATGAACTCGACCGTTATCTCGTTGGGGGGCAGGGTAGCGAACAGCTCGCGTCGCGTGTCGAAGAACTTCGACGTGGGAACGCACACAAGCTACGAATTCCTAAGCTACCCCCCGCTTACGGCTCCTAGTTGTCCTGCTCAGAAGGCATTTCTGAAAGAGGTGAGGGACGGGTGGTAGACCCAAATGTCTGCCTGGTCGACTGCTTTCAACTTGCCCGCAAGATTTGGGATGATGGCTACCGGCCCGATTTCTTGGTTGCAGTTTGGCGCGGGGGTGCCCAACCAGCAATCGTTATTCAGGAGTTTTTTCGTTGGAGGGGACACAACTCCTACCATACAGCGGCCCGAAAGCAATCGCACAAGGGTGCGGTCTTCGGTGGCGGCATAGCCATTAAGGGATTGGACCACGTCTTGGAAGTCGTCGAGACTAGCGATGAACTGCTGCTCGTCGATAACGTCTTCGGCAATGGCCGGAACATGTACGAAGTAGTCAGTTACCTGCGGCGCAAGGCGAGACGAAATGTTCCGCGGGTTCGAGTCGCCACAGTTTACTTTCACCCGGCCCGCAAGCGGTTCGGTGCTGGACCTGACTACTACCTCCACGAGGGCAAGGATGCACTTCTGCTGCCCGACCGGTTGAGCAATATCAGTGAGGAGGAGATTCTCCTGCTGTATCCCGAACTGCATGGGTCGATATACGGCTAAAGCAATGGTGGAACGATCATGGGATTCGCACGGCATCTTCAAGCTGAGATTATGGATTCACCGGATCTCGACGAGCGCCGCCACCTGATTGCGTTAGATGCCCTGCAACGTATTAACTACTTTTCCGGGACGGTTGGACAGCTTTGGTCCGATATTCAGCCAACTGTGGTCCGATACCGTGACCACCGACTTACTCTCCTCGACCTGGCGTGTGGTGGTGGAGATGTCGCCCTGGGATTGGAAGCCGAAGGCCGGAAACAGGGATTTGATGTCCATGTGGTGGGTTGTGACGCGAGTCCAGTGGCGATCCGAAGAGCTCGACGACGAGCACAACGGGCAGGTTCCAAGGCGCACTTTTCCTGTCTCGATGTGCTCCGAGACCCACTGCCCACCGGGGCCGACATTGTTTTCTCAACACTCTTTCTGCACCATCTCTCAGAAGACCAAGCAGTCAACTTTTTGCGCCGGATGGCTGATGCTGCGAGCCGGTTGGTAGTTGTGCTTGATCTCGAACGCACACGCCAGGGTTACTTGCTTGCGTGCGTGGGAGTCCGTCTGCTGACAACTTCTGATGTCGCCCGATTTGATGGGCCGGCTTCAGTGCGGGCAGCATTCACCCGAGAAGAAGCACAAGCTATAGCGCGAAGTGCGGGGCTGGATATGATTGTGAGAGGTTGCTGGTTGCAGCGTTATAGCCTGACCTGGGCCAAATCGTGATCGGTTTTACGGGGAAAGATGAGCAGCGAAGATCCCGGCGTCGATGGGATGTCGTTGTTGTTGGCGCTGGTCCTGCAGGTGCAGTGGTAGCTCGCGAGCTTGCACTAGCGGGCGCAACCGTTCTCCTCGTTGATCGGCGCCGTTTCCCACGAGACAAGGTCTGCGGTGGTTGTCTTAGCGCCCGTACAGTAGCGCGGCTCGGTCAGCTCGGATTGGACAAGGCCGTCGATCAATTGGGTGGCAAGGCTCTGCGCCGATTGAAGTTGGCTGGCTGGGGACATTTGGTGAGCTTGTCGCTTCCTGGTGGCATTTCTGTATCACGGTCGGCGCTAGATGCGACGTTGGTGAATTCGGCGCTTGCCGTTGGCGTCGAATTCCGATCACGTTGTCACGCAAGAGTGGGTGAAGCACACGGTGGGTTTCGATCGGTGATACTGGGGTCCGGAACTAATCTTGAGGTGATGGCATCGCTTGTTATTGATGCTTCCGGCCTTGGCGATTCGCTCGTCCTTGACTCCGAGCGCTTAGGTCGCACCAACAGCCACCGCATCGGTTGTAGCGCGATCTTGGACCATAGTGGCAGCAGGTACGAGAGCGGGACGATCCACATGGCGATCGGGACAGGGGGTTATGTTGGCGTGGTACGCATAGAGGGGGATCGTTTAAATGTTGCTGCGGCGCTCGACCCAGATCTCATTCGGCTTCATGGTGTTGGGACGGCGGTTAGGTACGTGCTCAATGCAGCCCGTTTCGAATCGATTCCAGGGTTAAATTCCGTCCCGTGGAAAGGTACGCCACCGATGATGCAGGAGCCGAAGTGTCTTGCCAAAGAGCGCCTGTTTTCGATCGGGGACGCTTCGGGTTATGTGGAGCCATTCACTGGAGAAGGAATTGGTTGGGCAATCCACTCGGCAACGCTCCTAGTACCGCTCGCCTTGAAAGCGATAAAGGGTTGGAACCCAGGTATGGCTGCTGATTGGGTGGCGCTACGTCGAGGCGAACTCGCACGAGCCCAGCGAGATTGTCGATGGTTTACTTGGGTACTCCGTCACCCGTTTATTGCCCGTGGCGCGTTGCGAGGCATCGAGAGCATGCCCGTTCTTGGTGGACCTCTTGTCCGACGTTTGCACGGCCCAACGATCTCGGGTGCGACAACGACATGGCCTTAAGGATCGCCGGTATCGGCACTGCGGTGCCCAAGTATTCGATTTCCCAGGCAGACGCAGCGGAGGCGAGCAAGTGGTTTTGTTATGCCGCTGATGAACGCCTGCGTCTGATTCCGGTTCTCTATCGACGGTCTGGTGTGAGCAGGAGGCACAGTGTTCTCTTGGAAGCCCCTGATGGGGACCCGTTCGAACGGCAGTCATTCTATTCGAAAGTGACTGACGAGAATGATGGTGGGCCGACGACGTTGGATCGTATGAGCATCTATGAGCACGAGGCACCGCCCCTGGCCTTGGATGCAGCACGGCAAGCTGTCGCTGAGGCCGACGTCGATCCAACTAGTATCACCCACATCGTGACGGTTTCATGCACGGGGTTCCATGCCCCTGGAATTGACGCCTTGCTTATTGAAGATCTTGGGTTGCGGCGGACAGTGGAGCGTACCCACGTTGGTTTCATGGGTTGTCATGGGGCGCTCAACGGCATTCGTGTAGCCTCGTCGTTTGGTCAGGAGAATCCCAATACTCGGACACTGATCTGTGCCGTGGAGCTTTGCACGCTGCATTTTTATTACGGTTGGGATGCTGAAAAGATTGTTGCCAATTCGTTGTTTGCCGATGGAGCTGCCGCAGTGGTTGGTATTGGAGGTAGACCATCAAGCGGTGCCTCTGATTGGATTGCGACTGGGAGTGGAACACTCTTGATTCCGGGCTCCAAAGAGGCCATGACATGGAGAGTTGGTAACCACGGTTTTCACATGACTTTGTCGCCACAGGTGCCGCAACTGATCCGTGAAAACGTGCGGGATTGGCTAGTCAAATGGCTGCGCGAGCATTCTCTTTCGATCGGGGACGTAGCAACTTGGGCTGTTCACCCTGGTGGTCCGCGTATTTTGAACGCTTTTGAGGAGGCCATTGGTTTGGATAAAGGGGCGATGGATATTTCCCGCGAGATCCTCGCCCAGTTTGGCAACATGTCGTCGGCGACCCTGCTTTTCATTCTTCAACGACTGCGTCACAGACGGGCTCCGCGTCCTTGTGTCGCAGTGGGTTTCGGCCCCGGAATGGTGGTGGAGACCTTGTTGCTACGGTAGGTGGTCAGTAACAACCGGAACAGGTTCGTCCTCATGCCGGATTTTGGGCACGGAGAGTGAGACCTTTTAATATCTTCCCAGCAGATAGCGGATGGTGAAATAGGCAGACACTATTAGTGCCGAAAAACCAGCAACAGGGGGTGTCGGAAAGATAAGCGCCAGAAAACCGCTAATGTAGGCAAGGAGCACGATCGCTGCCACCGCTACCTCGGGACGCAGGCGACGATCTCTCAGCGCTCGCTTGGCATCTTTAAAGAGCGGTTCGCCGACCATGAAGAGCACTGGGAAAGCAAGCATTGCCATGGCGAAGCGTTGGGTGAGTGGGCCGGGCCATGGCGCGCCAAAGGCAAAGGCTGCCGCGAGCATCAAGATAATTGGTAGCGTCAACAGCCAGAGCCAAAAAAGGCGGCCTTGCTCTTCGCGTCGACGAACTCTGGTGCGAGCCACGGGAGAGTGGGTTTATTTCCCCGGTCTGGGGTTAGGGGCGTTGACCGCCGCCATCCTCGATCGCGGCAAAGCGTTCCAGGATTTCGGCCTCTTGATCAGCAGTGAGATATTCCTCGGCGACAAGAAAGAGGATGTGGTCCTCCTTCAAGAGGTGCTCACGGATCAGGTGGATGATGTATAGGCCGTAGCCACGTAGCATCTGTGCTGCAAATGTCGCCCCTTTGCCCGATTCAAGATCACGGCACTCACTGAGGGCCTGCTTGAATTTAGTGTTCATGATGTTGAGATCCTCATGATCAGCGATTCGGGCGTCGATCCTGAGGTTTTCCGGCGTGAAAAATTCCTTTAGAAATGGGAACAGACAGTCCTCTTCTTTCTGATGATGAATTGCCATCTCGCCGTCGATATAGAGCGCTACCGACTCAATGCGATCCAGAACCTCGGGGGCTGGTCCCCGGTCACCGAGCTGTCGTAGGGCGCCTGAGAGCACGTTTAGTTGCTCATCTATCTGGCGATGTTCAGCGCGGAGGATCTCTGTCGGACTCAGCGGGATGGCTTTGGGGCTAGACTTGGAAGCATTAGGCATGAAAAAGAAGTGACGGTGTGGGCGCGGTGAGCACCAAAATCCTGAAAGCAATTTCTAGTATAGTCGTCCCGTTCGTACCCGACAATCAAAGGCACTTGATGGCGGTAATGCCCCAATGGGCGCAGACTAACGTCATATACGCGGAGAATCATGGCTCTTTGGAGGGTCAAGCAGGCGGCGGAATATCTTGGAATTAGACCCAAGACCCTTTACGAGTGGGTTCGTTTCGGGCGCGTGCCTTATCGCAAGATTGGTTTTAACGTGCGCTTCGATCCCGAAGAACTCAAGCAATGGATCGAAGGCCAGTCACAGGGTTTCGGCTCTGATGACACTAGTGTGCCGAGACCGGAAGCTCCAGATTCCAAGACCCTGTCACATCTTGCTGTCGAAGCGTCGACAGTCTTGCGTGACCTCGAAAAGGATGTCGGTACTAATCTCAGCTTCCCGCAACGTCGCAAACTGCTCGAACTAGCGAAGAAGCTAGAACGGGCTGCGAACGATTTGGACGCCTGAGTCCCTGTTATGAAGATGTTTGTGTACGGCGAGCTATGTAAGCCGCCTGTTCTCTTAGAAGTTCTCGGGCGCGTCCCGATTTCGGAACCCGCACTTCTCGATGGGTTCTGCCGCGAAGTCAACCCGCCAACCGGGTATTTTCACGCCGTTCGCCGTCCTGGTGCTCTAATCGCTGGGCTACTACTCAAAAGTATCAAGATGAACGAACTCGAGAAACTAGATTGCTTTGAGAATGTGGAGGGAGGGGAGTACGAGCGCATCGAGGTCGACGTGAAAACGCTCAGGTCGTCAGCCAGGAAGACAGCCTGGGCCTATGTTGCGACCTAGGTACTGTGCGGATAATGTGCAGAGGACGCAGTGTTCTCTGACAAGCTACTTAGGACGAACTATACCCATGAAGCCTGGTTGAAGTCCGATGCTGCCAGTTTTCGTGAGAGGGGAAGCGCCTGCGGCCTACACGTTGTCAAGTTTTGCGATGATCTCTCGCATATGCCACTCAACAACTTCGTCATAGTAGGATTTTATCGAATCCATCGTATCCTGCCGGTCCTCAGGGCCGGTGGCTTGACGGTAGGCTTCGATAGAATGCCGAAGCTCGTTGCCCAAGTTCTCCACATCCGAAACGATTTCCGGTCGGTTACACTCCGACCACTCACGAAATTCCTGCCAGCGCGTGATGTAGTTACGCAGCTTCATGAAGAGTCCTAGAGTCCTATTGACAGTGAATATACCATCGCGCCTAAAAAGTAAAAAGGGCTGGTTAGCTCGTCTGACTGGGGTTTTGGGGATTACTGTCCTCTTCTCCATCAGTGTGTCTGGATGCAGACTGGAACTCTCTGCGAATGCCACCAGGTTGTCTCCATCAGCCAACGAAATTCAGGGATTTCTCGATCGAGATTTCGTTCGTCGGGCTCTCGACGAAGCAGGCATTTTGGCTCGCCAGTACGGTAATCCGAGGGGTGATTTAGTGCACGGCTGGGCGCTCTGGCGCAA